>Ga0074044_10001362_pt1 | contig 22168 bp, 17 predicted proteins | sample BogForMeECP23OM1_FD_94443 | JGI IMG/M metagenome (GOLD analysis project Ga0074044, IMG submission 94443) | Bog forest soil microbial communities from Calvert Island, British Columbia, Canada - Bog Forest MetaG ECP23OM1 | ecosystem: Environmental > Terrestrial > Soil > Wetlands ...
AGAAGGCCGCCGATATCCTCGTCACCGCGGAGCAGGAGCGCAAGCAGGCCGTTCAACTCTCCAAGACCTGGCCCGCCATCACGATGGACGATGCCTACGCGATCTCGACCGAGGTGGCAAAACGGAAAATCACCGCCGGCGCCAAGCTCATCGGGCACAAAGTCGGCCTCACTTCGAAGGCGATGCAGCGCTCCTCGCAGATCGATGAGCCGGACTACGGCCACCTCCTTGACGGCATGATGATCGCCGACGGCGCGCGCATTCCGCATGGGAATTTCTGCCTGCCGCGGGTTGAGATCGAGCTCGCCTTCATCCTGGGCAAGCCGCTACGCGGGCCCGGTATCGGGCTGCCCGATGTTCTGCGCGCGACGGAATACGTCGTGCCGGCGATCGAGATCGTCGATGCGCGGCTGCAGGATCCGCGAAAAATATTCGACACCGTCGCGGACAACGGCGCCGCCGCCGGCATCGTCATCGGCGGCCGGCCGATCGGGCCGCTCGACGTCGACCTGCGTTGGGTCGGCGGCATCATGTATCGCAATTCGGAGATCGAGGAGACCGGCGTCGCCGCCGGCGTGCTCGGCCATCCTGCGCTCGGTGTGGCTTGGCTCGCCAACAAGCTCGGCCAGCACGGCGTGGCGCTGGATGTGGGCCATATCGTTCTCGCCGGCTCGTTCACGCGTGTGGTGTTTGCGCGAAAAGGCGATACGTTGCATGCCGACTTTGGCCAACTCGGCGGCATTGCGGTACAGTTTATCTAACTCCCTCCCCCACCCGGGTCGCGCTTGCGCGCCCGAGTGCAAGCTTGTGGGGAGGGTGGGGTGGGGGTCGGGAGGTGACGCGCGATCGTTGACGGCTGCGAGTCGCCGTCGACGTCAGTGATCTGCCTCACGACCCCCACCCCTACCCCTCCCCACAAGGGGGAGGGGAAGACATTGCGGGGAGGGGAAACGATGAGCGCAAGCGATGCCCTTGCGGCCGGCGACGGCACAATCGATGACGTCGTCGCGCGGATCGAGCGTCTGCCGATCTCGTGGTGGCACGTCAAGACGCGGATCATCATCGGCGTTGCGACGTTCTTCGATGCCTTCGATGCGCTGGCCATCGCCTTCGTGCTGCCGGTGCTGATCCCGGCATGGAAATTGAGCGGTCCGCAAATCGGCCTGCTCATTTCGGCCGGCTATGTGGGGCAGCTGCTCGGCGCGCTGTTCTTCGGCTGGGTGGCCGAGCGCTCCGGCCGGGTCACGGCGATAGTTTGGTCGATCCTGATTTTCGCGATCATGAGTCTCGCCTGCGCGTTTGCCTGGGATTACCAGTCGCTCATGATCGCACGGACCGTTCAAGGCTTTGGCCTTGGCGGCGAGGTTCCGGTCGCCGCGACCTATATCAGCGAGCTGTCGCGCGCCAAGGGGCGCGGCCGCTTCGTCCTGCTCTACGAGCTGGTGTTTCCTATTGGTCTGGTTTCGGCCGGCCTCCTCGGTTCGTGGGTCGTGCCGCGTTTTGGCTGGCAATGGATGTTCGTCATCGGTGCGATCCCGGCCTTCGTCGCCGTGTTCTTGCAGCGGCTGCTTCCGGAATCGCCGCGGTGGCTGGCGGCGCGCGGGCGTAGTCAGGACGCGCAAGCAGCTCTCCGATGGATCGAGCGGGAGACCGAAAAGTCTACCGGCCGTCCGTCGCCGGCGCCGCAGCCTGTCGTCCATAGCGAGCACCGGGAGGCTTCGTGGTCGGATCTGTTCGGTCCAAAATACCTGCGGCGAACTGTTGTGGTCTGGGTGATCTGGTTCGCCGCGTATTTCTTCAACTATGGCCTCGCCGTCTGGCTGCCGACCATCTACTCAACGGTGTTCCACCTGCCGCTCCAGCAATCGCTGCTGTACGGGCTGATTACGCAGGCGGTCGGGTTCCTCGGCGCCTTGACCTGCGCGCTCAGCATCGATCGCGTCGGCCGCCGGCCGTGGTTTGCCGTCGCTTTCGCGGCCAACGCCATCGCGCTCGGCGCGCTCTATGTGCTTGGACCCGATTCCCCGCAGCGGGTCGTCGCCTTCGTCTCGAGCGGCTACTTCTTCGTCTCGGTGCTCTCGGTCGGAGTTTATGTCTACACGCCAGAACTTTACCCGACGCGCTCCCGCGCCATCGCGGTCGGGACGGCGACCGCCTGGCTGCGGTTCGCATCGATCCTCGGACCGGCGATCGTCGGCGCCATTGTCGGCTCCGGACTCGGTGCGGTTTTCCTGGTTTTCGCCGCCGTGGGAGTCGTGGGTGCGGTGGTGACGGCTCTGTTCGCGGTAGAAACCAAGGGGCGCATCCTTGAAGATGTCTCGCCTTAGAGCAATGCTGAGGCGATGTACCGAATAACGGATTGACCGTGGTTTCCTGGGACTGCAAGCGCTGGCAATGCCAGCGTTGGATTTTGGCTGCTGCGGCGATCGCTGTGTCGGCGACGGTGCTCCATGCGGCGTTGCCGACGACGCCGGACATTGCGGGCCGCACCTCGCTCACCGGCCGGCTCCTGATCGCGTCGCCGGCGTTAGGCCATTCGCCCTTCGAGCGCACCGTCATCCTGATGGCGCAACATAATCGAGACGGCGCGCTGGGTATCGTCATCAATCGGCCGCTCGGCGAGCGCCCCATCGCGAGTCTTCTGGAAGCGTTCGGCGTGGCTGCGAGCGGAGTTAAGGACAGCGTGCGCATCTTTCTCGGCGGTCCGGGCAGTCCCGAGAACAGCTTCGTCATCCACAGCGCCGACTACCATCTCGCCGACACTGTGGACATCGATGGCCGCGTTGCGCTCACTGCGGCCCCCGACGTGCTGCGCGACATCGGTCTCGGCAAAGGACCGAGTAAAAGCCTGGTCGCCTTCGGCTATGCCGGCTGGGCGCCTTCGCAGCTCGACGACGAGCTCGCGCGCGGCGATTGGTACAACGTGGCGGAGGATCCGGCTCTCGTCTTCGACGACGATCGATCGAAGGTCTGGACCGACGCGATGGCGCGCCACAACACGGACCGCTAGGCTGCTTTACGTTTCCCGGATGCGGTGCAGCGCCATCAGCGCGTTTACGCGCTTTAGGCTCCGTGCTGCGCTGCGCCCGGGAAACGTTTATCCTGAAAAGGCACCAGCCCGCAGGACATTGCATGACCGACTTTCACGGCGTTTTCCCTTATCTCGTTTCGCCGGTCGATGAGCGTGGTCGCGTCCGCAGCGATGTGCTCGGCCGGCTGATCGACGATCTCATCGCCGCCGGCGTGCACGGCGTCACGCCGCTCGGCTCGACCGGCGAATTCGCCTATCTCGATAATGAACAGCGCACCGCAATCGTGCGCACATCGATTGCGGCGGCGGCCGGCCGCGTTCCGGTGCTCGCCGGCGTCGCAGCGACAGCGACGGCGGATGCCGTCGCGCAGGCGCGCCTCTATAGCAGGCTCGGCGCGGACGGCATCCTCGCCATCCTGGAATCCTATTTCCCGCTTCAGGACGCGCAAGTCGAGGATTATTTCCGCGCCATCGCCGACGCCGTCGAGGTGCCGGTCGTGCTCTATACCAACCCCCAATTCCAGCGCGCCGACCTCTCGCTCGATGTCATCGTGCGGCTCGCCGAGCACCCGCGCATCCGCTACATCAAGGACGCCTCGACCAATACCGGCCGCTTGCTGTCGATCGTGAACCGCTGCGAGCGGCTTAAGGTGTTTTCAGCTTCGGCGCACATCCCCGCCTGCGTCATGCTGATCGGCGGCGTCGGCTGGATGGCCGGGCCGGCCTGCATTATTCCGCGCCAGAGCGTGCAGCTCTACGAACTGTGCCGCGCCGGACGCTGGGCCGAGGCGATGGAATTGCAGCGCAAGTTGTGGCGGATCAATGAGGTCTTCGCGCGCTTCAACCTCGCGGCCTGCATCAAGGCGGCATTGCAATTGCAGGGCTATGAGGTCGGCGAGCCGGTCGCGCCGCAGCGCGCGCTCGGCGCCGACGAGCGCCGCGTCGTTGCCGCGGCGCTCGACGAGATCGCCGCGATGGCGCCGGCCTGAGCCGCACGCAAAAAATTGCAAAGCAATTGTTAATTTCCTCCAACCGAATCTTAACGCTTCCTTGCTAAAGGTGCCGTTTCGCTAAATCCGCCAGTCGCGGCGCGGAGGTCGTTGTGGCATCGATCGGTTCCGAGCAAGCGCCGCGTTTCCATTGGTTCAACGCTTGGCAGGCGGACATCAGTGGTGCGATCTCGCGCGCCCGCGCGCTGTTCGCCGGCGCCAGCGACCTTTCGCTGGTTCGGCGTCTCGCCGGCACCGCCTTCATCATCCGCATCGTCGCTGCGCTGCTCGCCTTCGTTTCGCAGATCGTGCTCGCACGCTGGCTCGGCGGCTTCGAATTCGGCATCTACGTTTATGCCTGGACCTGGCTTCTCCTGATCGGGGGCGTCGGCGACCTCGGGCTCGGCTCGGCCGCGCAGCGATTCATTCCCGAGTACGCCGAACACAAGCGATTGGCGCTGCTGCGTGGATTTCTCGACGGCAGCCGCTGGCTGGCGTTGGTCATCGCGACGGCGATCGCCAGTTTTGCCATCGGCATTATCGCGCTATCGCCGCTCGGCGACTCAAAATCATTGCTCCCGCTCTGCCTCGCCTGCGCCGCGCTGCCGGCCTTTTCCATCGGGCAAGTGCAGAGCGGAATTGCGCGGTCCTATGACTGGATCAATCTCGGACTGGCGCCCACCTACGTGCTGCGCCAGGTCGTGCTGATGGCGTTGATGGGCATGGCTTACGCGGTTGGCCTGCCCATGGACGCTGTGACCACGATGCTCGTCACCCTCATCACCCTGTGGAGTTGCACCCTCGGTCAGCTCTTGGTGCTCAATCGGCGGCTCGCCACAATGATCGAGCGCGGACCGAAGGCCTATGCGCCCCGCGCGTGGCTCGCCACCTCGACGCCGATCTCCCTGGTCGAGGGCTTCTATGTCCTGGTCACCTATTGCGACGTGATCGTTCTCACGCAATTCCGCGCGCCGGAGGAGGTCGCGATCTATTACGCCGCCGCCAAGACGCTCGCGCTCGTCGCCTTCATCTACTTCGCGGTGGCACAGACGGTCGCCCACAAGTTTACCGAATTCCACGTCTCCGGCGACCGCAAACGGCTCGCCGAGTTCCTCGCCCATGCGATCCGCATGACATTCTGGCCGTCGCTCGCCTTGATTGTCGTGGTTCTGGCGCTCGGCGGGCCGATGCTGCGGATGTTCGGCAAGGATTTCGTCACCGGTTACCACCTCATGTTCATTATTGCGATCGGCCTGTTGGCGCGCGCGTCGGTCGGTCCGGCTGAGCGGTTGCTCAATATGCTCGGCGAGCGGCGCAGCTGCGCCCAGGTCTATGCCGGCTCGTTCTTGATCAATCTTGTGCTGTGCGTCGTGCTGATCCCTCACCTCGGGGCCACCGGAGCGGCGGTCGCCAGCGCGACGACGCTGGTCTTCGAGTCGACGTGTTTGTTCCTCGTCGCGAAATTCCGCCTCGGCTTCCACTGCCTGATTTTTGGCGCGCCCAAGGATTGCTGAGGCGCGGTCATGACGGCCACGACGTCAACAGACCACGCGCCGCCGTTCGCGCTGGAGCGCGCCGGCGCGGCGATCGCCAGCGCTCGCCGTGCCGTGCTCGCCGGCCGCTATGCGGCCCATTCATTCGCGGTCGAGTGGCGCAAGCTGGCAGAGCTCGGGTCGATCGCGGACCAATGGCGCGAGCTTGCCGTCCGCGCGCTCGATCCCAACGTCTTCTACGAGCCGGCCTTCGCGCTCGCAGCAGCTGGTGTCTTTGGCCGCGACGCCGGCGCGGCGCTGGTGTGGTCCGGCACGACGCCGCGCAAGCTTCTCGGCTTCTTCCCGGCGCGCATCGAAACGCGGCGTTACGGCCTCAAGCTGCCGATACTCGTCGGCTGGACGCATCCCTATGCCCCGCTCGGGACGCCGCTCGTCGAGCGCGAAGCGGCGGAGCCGGTCATCGCCGCCTGGCTGCAACATCTCGCCGACAATCCGGAACTGCCCGGGCTGTTGCTGTTGCCGTTCTTGCCGGCTGACGGTCCGTTCGCAGCAGCGCTTGATGCAATTCTCCGGCGCGCGCAGATGCCGGCCGCCGATTTCAATCGCCATCGCCGGGCCCAGCTCGCGCCAGGCGGCGACCGCTTGCTCTATGTCGAGCGCTCGCTCGGTCAGCACAAGCACAAGGAGCTGCGTCGCGGTGTGCGACGCTTGGGGGAGGTGGGCGCCATTCTGTTCACCACCGCGACGGCACCTTCGGCCGTCGCTGCGGCCCTCGAGGATTTCTTCAAGCTCGAGTCGCGCGGCTGGAAGGGGCAAGCCGGCACGGCCGCGGTCTGTCACGACGAAATTCGGAGCTTCATCAAGGCGGCGGTGACCGGTCTGGCCGCGCAAGGCAAAGTCGCGATCAACCGCATCCTGATCGACGGGCGCGCCATCGCCGCCACGATCATGCTGCGCAGCGCCGACGCGGCGTGGTTCTGGAAGATCGTCTATGACGAGAATTTTGCGCAGTATTCACCGGGCGTCATACTCACTCTTGTCGTCACCGAAGAGCTTGTCGACGACGCCGCAACCGCGCGAACCGACTCCTGCGCCACGCCCAATCATCCGATGATCGACCACATTTGGCGCGAGCGATTGGCGCTCTGCGATCGTTTGGTCGCAGTGCGGCCGCAGGCATCGTTTTCGGCCGCCCGCCGCCTGGAGCTGCTGCGCAGCGCCGCGATCGCCGCCGCCAGAGGCTTTCGCAGACGGTTTCGCCGTTAAGTCAGGCCGACCGTCCCAAGCCCGGGATTTCCGAGGACTGTGCGTTTCATGCCGTGGTTTTTTCTTGATGAGACCGGCGCGCACGTCAGGTAAGTTGGCGGACGCCGATGGAGAACGCTGCAATGACCGACACGATCACAATCCGCATGGGCGGCTATGGGCCGCCGACAACGTCGTTCTCGCGCGCGCTCAAATTGATCGGCGATACCTTGGCGGCCGAGTTCGGCAAACGCGTCAGCGTGAAATATATCTGGAACATCATGGATTTCGGCTACCGCGCCGAGGACATTCTCTGGCTGGTCGAGGATGGCGTGCTCACGCTCGGCTACCAATCATCGAGCTACCTGACCGATCGCGTGGGCGAGCTTGGCTTCGTCGATCTGCCGTTCCTGTTCGAGCGTACCGCTGCCGCGCGCGCCGCCATCGACGGCGAGCTTGGTCATTTTCTCGCGCGCAAGATCGAGGAGCGGGTGAACTACCGCATCCTCGGCTATTTCGAGAACGGCTTCCGGCAAATTTCGAACCGGCTGCGGCGGGTGCGCACGCCGTCCGATCTTGCGGGCATGCGCATCCGCGTATTGCCGAGCGAGGTGCAGGCAAGGACGTTCGAACTGCTCGGAGCCATCCCGCTGCGCTGGGATTTGACCGAAGCGATCGCGGCCATCAAGGCCGGCACCATCGACGCGCAGGAGAACCCGTTCGCCAACACCGTGACCTACGGCGTGCACAAGTTTCACCATTTCCACACCGTGACGAACCACTTCTATATCTCCCGGCCGATCTTCCTGCATCGCCCCGCGTTCGATGCGTGGCCGCAGGACTTGCAGCGCGCCATGCGTGCGGCCGTCAAACGGGCGGTCGATTTCCAGCGCGATCGTGCGATCGAGGAAGACCGCGAAGCGCGTGCCGCCATCCTCGCCGAAGGCTGCGAGATTACCACGTTGACCCCGGACCAACACGCAGCCTTTCGTGCCGCCGTCGCGCCGCTCCTCGCCGAGGCGCGCGGCACCTACGGCAGCAAGATGTTCGAGATGATCCAAGCCACCCCGTAAACGTCGTTGTAATCGAGGGATGTCCGATTGGCGCCGCTGGAGCGGAAATCCGATGCGCCATCACTTCCGGTGAGTACCGGATGTAATGGACCCGATCGGCAAAGCGCGTGGACAACACCTACCAACGCAGATTGATGTTCTTCACTTGCGTGTAGCTGAGGATCTCGTCGAAGCATTCTTCTTCGCCGATACCGCTCTGCTTCCAGCCGCCATAGGGCGCGCCGATGTAGCGGCCGTTGGAATTGATCCAGATATAGCCCGCCTCGACCCGTTCCGCCGTTTCCATCGCCTTGGCGAGATCGTTGGTGACAATAGCCGCGGTAAGTCCATATTCGACGCCGTTCACCTTGGTGAGCATGTCTTCGTAATTATCCCAGGCCATCACCGACATGACTGGGCCGAATATTTCTTCGTGGCCGATCCGCATCGCCGGCGTCACTTTGTCGAAGACCGTCGGCGCGATGAACAAACCGGCGGCGAGCGATGGATCGGCGGGCTTGCCGCCGCCCGTGAGCAGTTGCGCACCTTCTGCCTTGGCCGATTCGATGAAGCCCATAACGCGATCGAATTGGCGCTGCGAGACGATCGGTCCGACGTCGTTTTGCGTGAGCCACGGCACACCGATCGCAAGCGCCTCCGCCAGCGCTACGAGTTCCGTGACAACGCCTTGATGCAGCGAAGAGTGAACGAACAGGCGCGAGGTCGAACTGCACGATTGCCCCTGTCGGTTCATGTTCATGCCCTTGATGGCGGCCATGGCCGCTTTCTTGGGATCGACGTCAGGGAAAATAACGATCGGATTCTTGCCGCCGAGCTCCAGGCTCACGCGCTTGAGATCCGCTGCGGCCTCTTTGGCGATGGCGCGGCCGGTGGGCACCGATCCGACAAAGCCGATGCGCCGCACATCGCGATGGCGCACCAGCGCGGAACCGACCTTGCCGTCACCGGTGATGATATTGACGACGCCGGCGGGGAATATCCCGTCGCACAATTCGCCGAGCCGCAGGCTCGAAAGCGGCGCCTGCTCCGAGCCCTTGATCACGACGGTATTGCCGGCCGCGAGCGGTGCCGCCGCCTTCTCGGCGCAGAACCGGAACGGGTGATTGAACGGGTTGATCTTGGCCACGACGCCAAACGGCTGCCGGCGTGTGAGATTGAGATGGCGATCGCCTTGCGAGAACGTCTCGCCCTTGATTTCGGTGACCAGGCCGGCGCAATAGCGCAGCCAGTCCGCGGTCCAAATCATGTCGCCGTGCATGCCGACGATCGCGTTGCCCGAATCGACGGCGTCGAACAGCGCGAGCTCGTCGGCGTTGTTTTCGATGCGATCGGCCAGAAGTTCAAGGCAGCGGGCGCGCTCCTTGATCGGCACGCGCGACCATTCCTTGAAAGCCTCCTTCGCAGCCTTGACCGCCGTATCGACATCGGCCTCGCCGGCGCACGGAACGTCGGCAAGTTTCTCCATGTTCGATGGATTGATCGAGGCAAAAGACTTACCCCCGGTCGGCGCGACCCATCGGCCGCCGATGTAGAGCCCGCGTGGAGTGAAATTGAGCGCCGGAGCTTGCATGGCTTATCCTGTGAGCCTTGGAACGATCGCGGCACGGAGCACCGTGCGCTCCGAGGCCTTCTTGAAAGCGGCGTCCAGATCCTTCAAGACGAATTTGGCGTCGACGATTTCCTTGAATGGGAACCGTTCGCGGTTCGCCATCACGAAATCGAGCGCCTGGATCAGATGCCGCGGATGATAATTGTGAATGCCGCGCATGGTGACCCAGCGCTTGACCAACGTGTTGGCGTCGATCGTCACCTTGGCACCGGGATTGACCAGGCCTGCGAGCACATAGCGGCCGCCGGTTCGCAGCATCTGCAAGCCCTGGGGGATGACGTCCGGCACCCCGCAAACCTCGATCACCGCGTCGGCGCCGTCGGGGCGGCACAGCTTGCGGACTTCATCGATGACGGATTTCTCAGCAACGCGCGTAATGTCGATGACATGATCGGCGCCGAATTTTTTGGCGATTGCCAGCCGGCTTGCCACGGCATCGAGGCCGATCACGCACCGCGCGCCGCGCGCCTTAGCCATCGCGGCTCCGTATAGACCGAGCAGACCCAGGCCCTGAATGACCACCGCGTCGCCCAATCCGATTTCTGCGGCTTCCGTCACCGACGCCATGGTGGCGACGCCGCAATTGAGCGGGGTTGCCTCCTCGTCGCTCAGTTCCGGCGGAAGTTTCAGAATCCAGGTGCCTGGCAGGATGTAGCAATATTCCGCGAAGCCGCCGAGGAAATGCGGATCCTGCTCCGCGAGATCGTGGCCGTACTTGCGCACGCCGTGACACTTCTGCGGCATGTCGAGGACGTCGCGGTAATAGCACTGCCCCTCGAAGAAATATTCGCTCCAGGTGATGCGGTCGCCGACCTTGAGCGGGTCACCGCGCATATCCTTGTCGATGCCTTCGCCTATTTCTTCGATGACGCCGATGATCTCATGGCCGAGAATTCCCGGGCATGGATTGGGCCAGCGGCCCTCGTAGGAATGAATGTCCGAGCGGCAGATCGTCGACATCGTCACCCGCACCAGAACTTCGCCGCGCTTGGCGGGACGGACGGGAAACTCCTTGAGAATGAAGGGTGTATTTGGCGCTTCGTAAACAGCGGCCTTGGCGGTGCGCATTATGCCCTGCTTCCTGCTCGCGGTATCGTCCGAACTGGGCCGGTCGCCTATTCGACCCCGTTCAGCGCGAAATCGAAGATATCGTAGTTGTGAAGCGGCCCATCCTTAGCGCGCGTGCAATATTCCGCATTGAGCGGCCGCGACAGCAGGAATGGCACCTTCTGCTCGCCGAGACCGCCGTGCGAACGCAGGCGATGTCCCGCCAATTGACTCAAATTATGATCCTCGCGCCGCGCGCCGACGACTGTATTGCGATCGCTGAAAACGGCGAAATCTCCCTCTCCGTCGATGGGCAGATCGAACTGTTTGCACACTTGTTGCTTGTCGAGGACCAATTCGATGCCGGGCAGCGTGCGGGTGAACGCCATCATGGCCGGGATATCTCCCGGCTTACGCTGATGCACCCGCACGAACGACCCCAGTGCGCCGTGATGCCGCACGAACGGATCGGCGATCGGACAGATGACCCGGACCGCTCCCGCAGCAAAGCGCGAATTGAGCTCATCTTCGAGATAGATGACATTCGGGGTCCCGTCAGGGCGTGACTTGTCGTTCATGCCATGGTCAGCGGTGATGGCGACCGTGGCGCCGAGAGCGATCAGCTTGCCAACGATTGCATCCACTGCGTGGTGATAGGCATCCGCTTCCGGCGCTCCAGGCGCGTGCTTATGTTGCACATAATCGGAAGTCGACAGGTACATGAGGTCCGGCCTGAATGACGAGAGGATTTCTACACCTGCATCCAGCACGAAAAGCGACAGGTCGGCCGAATATTGGTCGGGTTGCGGCCGGCCGACCAGCTGCTCGACATCCGCGATCGCATTTTCCTCAAGATTGGCCTGATGGGCTTTTTCGGAAGAAAAATTGACGCCCAACATCTTATACGCCAGCACCTTGAGCAATTTATCCTTGGCTGTGACCACCGCGGTTTTTACGCCGGCATGGCTCAGCGCGCCGAGGATGGTGCCGCAGCGTAATCGACTGGCATCGGTGATCATTATTTCTTTGCCGGTTTCGCCATCGAGATAGTAATTGCCGTTGATGCCATGCACGGCGGGCGGCACGCCGGTCACGATCGACGTGTTGTTCGTATTGGTCGTGCTCGGTATCGAGCAATCCGCAATGCCCACGAAACCGCGCTCCTTGAAGGATTTCATCGTCGGCAACGTGCCGTTCGCGAACCCATTTTCGAGATACGCCGGATCGAAACCGTCGACGACGATCACCACAGTCGGATGCTTTGGCGCCGCATAAGTTCGTCCATTGACTTCGACGATCGTATCCGCGGCAGGATGGGGTTTCGCAATAGATGTGATCACGGTCTAAACTCCGAGCGTAAGTGGATTGTTCAGCATCTCGCAGATGACGCTTTAATGACAGGAAGACAGTTTGCCTTCGTTGATACCGCAACAGAGATTGTCGTGTCGACTTCTTGTATTCGGCCTTGCATTGCTGCTGATCATTATATTCGTCATCGTGCTCGACGCGGAGCGCATATCCGCCGCACTGCGGGAGCGTCTGGCCTGAGGATTTTGGCAACGCGCCGCCGCCGCGCCGTCGCGCCGCTCATCGCCGCGGCGCGCGGCAGCTGCGGCGGCAAGATGTTGGACAGGCTGGCGAGCCGCTGACCTCAGCCCCGATGGTCGTCCGGCGTGGCGAGGATGAGCGCCCAGAACACCTTGTATTTCGACTGCGGGGCATACACCGCCGCGATGCCCATTTTTGTCACGTGGCTGTTGAGCATGTTGGCGCGGTGCGGCGGCGAATCGCGCCAGCCGGAAAACGCTTCGGCCAGCGTGTGATAGCCGGCGGAAATGTTCTCGACTGCGACGCTCGCGTCAAAGCCGGACTTCTGGATGCGCTCCTGGAACGGTCGCCCGACGGCGTGGTCGAGCTTGTCGCGCGCCGCCATGGCGTGCGCCTGCTCGCTCGCAAGCCGCATCAATTCGGGATCGATGGTGACGACGCCGAGGCCGTTGTTGCTGCGATAGCCCGAAATCATCGATTGCGCCGCATTGGCATCAAGCGAGGCGTCCGCGTGCGCGAGGCTTTGATAGAAGCTCGGTTGGCCCGACGGCGGATTGTTGTCGGCGCAGCCGGCAAGCACAACCGCGCCCACCACGACGCCGCAGACGAGCGCTGCGGCAGATGACCGGATCATCGATGATTCCCCCGTGCCTGCCCGATAGTGCCGTTAAAAAAGTGTCCGAACCATGAAGCGCGGCAACGCGCTCCGGAACTTGCTCTGGCGCTGCCGCAAGCCCTCAACTACGATCCCCCGCTGCATCAAGCGCGAAGGAGTTTCCCAATGGCCGATCCCGCACTCGCCGTCCGCACGCCCGGCGCCAGGCGCGCGGCTCCCGGCGAATACATTTTCAATCTCGCCGACGTCAATCACATCCTCGGCGGCCCCGACTATTCGACCGCAAACGGTTCCTGCGTCGAGGGCGACCGCATGATCGTCGGCCTCATGCGCATGCCGGCCGGGACGGGTGCCGAGCCGCATTCGCATCCGAATGAGCAGTGGATCTACATTCTGCAGGGCACCTTTCAAGCCACGATCGGCGGCCAGGAGATCGAGGCCAAGCCGGGCTCGGCGATCTACATCCCCGCCGGCGTCGTGCATTCGGGCAAGGCAGGCGCGGCGGGCGATCTCGTTTTCTTTACCGTCAAGGACGCCTCGCACAGCCTGCACGGCATAAAGGCCGCGTGATTGGGCGACCACGACGCAGCCATGCTCGGTAGATTGCCGAGCACGCCGTCGATGCTGCGAAGTCAAAAGGGGAGGATCAGATGAGGCGTTTGGCAATTCTCGCACTGGCGATGCTGGGCCTGGCGACGAATGCAGCCGTTGCGCAGGCGGCGGATCAGTATCCCGCAAAGCCCGTCAAAATCATTGTGCCCTATGCGCCGGGTGGCGCCACCGATATCGTGGCGCGGATTCTTGCCGACCAGTTGGGGAAAAGCCTCGGCCAGTCCTTCTACGTCGAGAACAAGCCCGGCGCCTTCGGCATCATCGCCATCGAGGACATGGCGCGTTCGCCGGCGGACGGCTACACGCTGATGATCGGCAATGTCACCACCAACGCGATCACGCCGATTATTTATCCGCAAAAACTCAAAATCGATTACGGTCGCGACGTGGTGCCGATCACAAACCTGGTCGATATTCCGGCATTCCTGATCGCGACGACGAAGAATTTCGACGTCAAAAGCGTCGCCGAGCTCATCGCCTATGCGAAGAAGAATCCCGGCCAGGTGCGTTACGGCACGGTCGGTCCCGGCAGCTATCCGCACTACGACATGGCGTATTTTGCCAAGCGCGCCGGCGATCTCGACATGATCGCCATACCCAACAAGAACGGGGCCTCCGGCGTCATCAACGACATGCTCAACGGCTCGACGCAGATCACGTTCCTCAACGTGGCGAGCAGCACGCCGCAGGTGAGGGCCGGCAGCTTGCTGCCACTCGCCTTGGTCGATCATGCCAGGTTGCCGGACTTTCCCGACCTGCCGACCATGCAGGAGCTGGGCTTTGCCGGCGTCGGCACCATCGCCTGGCAGGCATTGTTCGCGCCGGGAGGCACCCCGAAAGAGGTGTTACAGACGATCTTCAACGCCACAATCGCGGCGATCAAGGCGCCGGCGGTCAGCGAGGCCTTCAAGAAGCAGATCTTCAACACCGTTCCCAGCGCCTCGCTCGACGATGCCAAGACCTGGCTCGCGGGTGAAATGAACGCGTGGCGAAAAATCACCGGCGAGGTGAAGATCGAGACCGAGTAGTTCATTCGCCATGGCCGGGCTTGACCCACGGCTGTCCATGCCGCAGTGCAGCTATGTTTTCCCTACCGCCTCGATGGCATCGTCTCAGCATGGATGCGCGGGCCTTCGCCCCGCCGAAGTGCTAAAGGTCTCGGTCGTCGATCGGCTACGGCCACGCAGGCGGGTCAAGCCCGCGCGTGACGATAAATAACCGAGCGGACACGCGCCCATTATGAACAACCAACAAGCCGCCGCAAATCCGGTCTATCCAGTCGTGGTCGAGAAGGATGTCGATGTGCCGATGCGCGACGGCGCGCGGCTGAAAGCCGATGTCTTTCGCCCCCACGACGACGGCAAATTTCCCGCGATCCTCAATCTCGGCCCTTATCAGAAAGACAAGCCGTGGAAAGTGCCGGACACGCTGGAGGAAAAACCGAACGAGTGGATGAATTGGGAGACCGTCAATCCGCAATGGTGGGTGCCGCGCGGCTATGCCGCGGTGCGCCTTGACGGACGCGGCAGCGGAAATTCTCCCGGCCAATGCGAGCCGTGGTCGCTTAAGGAAGCGGTCGATTTCTACGACGCCATCGAATGGGCGGCGGCGCAGCGCTGGTGCAACGGCAAGGTCGGTCTGCTCGGCATCTCATATTTCGCGATCAATCAATGGTTCGTCGCCAACCTGCAGCCGCCCTCGTTGAAAGCGATCATCCCCTGGGAGGGCTTTGCGGATCTTTACCGCGATGCGCTCTACCACGGCGGCATTCTGAGCCTGTTCATGACCAATTGGTACACGGCGCACATGCTGCATCACCTGCTGGGGCGTGCCTCGCAGCATCTGCCGGACGGCTGGCAGACCAATATGCTGCATTTCTGGTTGCACAATAATCTCGACAGCGGCGCATTCCGCGGCGCGCAGGCGCAGTGGGACAAGATCAACGTGCCGATGTTCAGCGTCGGCAATTGGTCGGGCATGGGCTTGCACCTGCGCGGCAACACTGAGGCGTTCATGCGTGCCGCGACGCGGCACAAGAAGCTGCGCATTCATCTCGGCTCGCACGTGCATCCGTTCTACACCGAGGACGGGCGCCGCGATCAGATTCGGTTCTTCGACTATTGGCTCAAAGGCATCGACAACGGCGTCATGGACGAACCGCCGGTGAAGCTCGCGATCCGCAAGGGCGGCGATGCCTTCGAATGGCGCTACGAGAACGAATGGCCGCTGGCGCGGACACGGTGGACCAAGCTTTACCTCGATCTTTCGCAGCCGGCTGCGGACAATGCCGAGATTTCCGGCACGCTGGAGGTGAAGAATCCGCCAAACGTCGGCTCGCGAACCTATGCCGCAACCAGCCTCGGTTCGATGGGCTCGACGTCTGCCGCCGCATCGCAGGTGATGGGCGGCGGCATCAAGCCGGGAATGGGCATTTCGCTCGAGACGGCGAAGCTTTCGGTCGATACGGAGATCACCGGGCCGATTGCCGCCGTGCTGTGGGTGTTGAGTTCGACCGAGGACATGGATTTGTTCCTCACCGTCCGCAACGTCGATCCGGACGGCAACGAGGTCATGGCAACCGGTCAGCAGGGCCTGCCGGTCCCGGTGGCGAAGGGCTGGCTGCGCGTGTCACATCGCGAGCTTGATCCCGATCTATCGCGTCCGTACCGCCCCTATCACCGCCACGTGCGGCGGCTCTATCTGACGCCGGGCGAGATCGTGCAGGTCGAGGTCGAAATCTGGCCGACCTCCATGGTCTTTAAAAAAGGCCACCGCATTCGGCTCGATGTCCAGCCGCGCGACGGCGTCGGCTCCACCCACTACATGCACTACCATGCCGACTACAACACCGGCACCAACACGATCTACGCCGGCGGCGACATGGCCTCCTACCTGCTGCTGCCGTTGATTCCGGCGAAGGTTGAACGGTGAGCAGCCTTACTTCCGCAGATTCGCCGCGATGGCGACTTCGGTCGACTTCTTCACCTCGGCCTGGATATAGCGGGCAAAATCCTCCGGGCCGCCGCCGACCGTATCGATGCCGATCTTGCGCAGCGGCTCGATCACGTCTTTCGATTTGAGCGCGTCGTTGGCGAGGCGGGCAAGCTTGTCGATGATCGGGCGCGGCGTGCCGGCCGGCGCGAGCAGGCCGAACCAGAGGCCGAGGTCGTAGCCGGGCAATCCCGCCTCCGCCATGGTCGGAACGTCGGGCGCGATGCTGGCGCGCTGTGCCGTTGTCACGGCGATCGCCTTGAGCTCGCCCTTCTCGACCTGCTGGATGACCGCCGACGCCGGCGCGAACCACAGTTGGATGCGGCCGGTCATCACGTCGGTCAACGCCTGCGCGCTGCCGGGATAGGGCACGTGCATGAGCTTGATCCCCGCCATGATGTTGATCAGCTCGCCGGCAACATGGGTCGTCGTGCCGACGCCCGAGGAGCCGTAGAAAATCTGGTTCGGCCGCGTCTTGGCGAGCGCGATAAGCTCTTCCAGATTATTGACGCCGAGCGAAGGGTGCGCGACCAGCATGTTCGGCACCGAGGCGACGCGCAGGATCGGCGAAAAATCCTTCATCACGTCGTAGGTGGGATCGATGGTCATACCTGCATAATTGGTTTGCGCAGCCGTCGCCATGAAGAGCGTGTAGCCGTCGTTGGGCGAGCGGGCGACATATTCGGCCGCGACATTGCTGCCCGCACCCGGCTTGTTCTCGATCAGGAATTGCTGGCCCAGCGCATCGCTGAATTTCTGCCCCAGCAGGCGCGCGGGGGTGTCGGCTGTCGCACCGGCCCCAAAGCCGATGATGATGCGCACCGGGTGCGTCGGATAATCCGCGGCTCGGCTTACGCCGGCGCTCACGGCCGTGGCGGTGCAGAGGAGGCAAGCTGCAAGTCTCACGAGACATTTCATCATCGTTCTCCCCTTGAAGGCGTGGTGGTTTCCCCCGTGCCCTTGGGCGCTCACTTGGGCTCACTTGGCCGTTTTACTTGGGCTCTTATACCGCTTGGAACGGGCAGCAGCGTCGTACGCTCAGCTTTTGTTAAGGAATCCTGCACCATTCCTTAACTTCAAAACAACGGGTTGGTGAATATCCTCGCTCGATTGAATTCCGGCGCACAGCGATGCTTGTCGGTCCAACATTATCGAAGGCAAGCCGCAATTGGCGACTCGTCGTCCTGACGGGTGCCATCGGCTTTGCCGCCGGCATTATCGGCTTGCTTTGGTTCGGACCGGACCGGATCGTCGGGATGCTGACGGATGCTCCCGCTGCAATCGCCGCTGCCATCATGGCGCTGCCCTTCGCGCTCGGCGCGGCAGCCATCACCGGTGTGTTCGTGAATGCCCGACAGCGCGCCCAGAGCCGTGTGCTGAAAGCCGCACTCAACACCATGACGCAGGGTGTGTGCATGTTCGACGGCGCGGCACGACTCGTTCTATGCAACGGACACTACCTCGAAATGTATGGCTTGCGGCCCAAGCATGGGCGAGCGGGTACGCCGTTGCGCGATCTCCTGGCGCACCGGGCCGCCGCGGGCACGTTCTCGGGCGATGCGGATCGCTATGTCGCGGATTGTCTGAGGCAGGTGGCGGAGAACCGCACGGAAACGAAGACCAACAAGTTCAACGGTCGGGTTATCACGCTGGTCAGCCGGCCGGTGCGCGGTGGCGGCTGGCTGGCGACCCATAACGACGTGACGGACCACCTGGCGGCGGAAACGGAGCGCGACTCGCTGCGCCAGCGCGAAGAACGCAGACGCGTCGTCGATGCCGCGATCTCGTCGTTCCGCGCGCGGGTCGAGTGTGTTCTCAAAACCGTCAGTCAGAGCGCCACCGCGATGAAGGCGGCGGCAAAGACGCTGCTGACGGCGTCTGATCATACGCTGCGGCGCACCGAGGGCGCCATGCGCGGCTCCAACGAGGCCTCGTTCAACGTCGAAACCGCGGCAACCGCCGCCGCGGAACTGACGACTTCGATCAAGGAGATCAGCCGTCAGCTCACGCAGGCGAACGAAGTCGTGCGCTGTGCCGTAGCCGGTGCCGGCGCGACCAATGATGACATCGCCGCGCTGGCGCGGGTGGCGCAGAAGATCGGCGACGTGGTCAAGCTGATCCAGGACATCGCCGGTCAAACAAATCTCCTGGCGCTGAATGCCACCATCGAGGCGGCGCGTGCCGGCGACGCGGGACGCGGCTTTGCCGTGGTCGCCTCCGAGGTGAAATCGCTTGCCGTCCAGACCGCGAAGGCGACCGAAGAGATCACGCGGGAAATCCTGTCGGTGCAGAGCTCCACCAGCAACGCCGTGGCGGCGATCCGCGACATCACGCAGCGGATGCAGGACATCAACCAATACACCACCGCAGTCGCCGGCTCCGTCGAGGAGCAGGAAGCGGCCACGGGAGAAATTTCGCATAACGTCGCCAGCGCCGCCGCCGGCGCCAAGGCCATCGTCGCGGCGCTCGGTGACGTCGCCGGCGGCATGACGCAGACGCGCAGCTCGGCGCAAACCATGCTCGCGGCAACCGAAGAGGTCGAAAACGCGACCGCCAAGTTGCGCAGCGAAGTCGAAGAATTTTTGGGCACCGTGGCGGCGTAGACTTCCTCCCCCGCTGCGCGGGGGCGGATGAGAACCTCACCGCCCCGCCGCATAACCCTGCATGCCGCGCGGATTGGCGGCGGCGCGGCGGCGGCGGCCGTCGCGCGCGGCGGCGGTCAGCCGGCCTTCCGACCAATCGGGTCCGACTTCGACGATATGGCCGCGGCGCGTGAGCTCGGCGACGGTTTTTTTCGGCACGCGGCCTTCGACCAGCAGCACGCCGGGGCGCGCCGTGCGCGGCCAGAACGAACTCGGGAAATGCTCGGAATGCCAGGCCGGCGCGTCGATCGCCTCTTGCAGGTTGAGGCCGGCATGGACGTGGCGCAGGAACAGCTGCGTGATCCACTGGTCCTGCTGATCGCCGCCGGGCGAGCCCCAGCCGAGATACGGGTCGCCGTCGCGCAGCGCCAGCGTCGGCGACAAGGTTGTCCGCGGGCGCTTGCCCGGGGCAAGCGCAGCAGGATGGCCTTCCTCGAGCCAGAACATTTGCGCGCGGGTGCCGAGGCAGAAGCCAAGCTCCGGGATGACCGGCGAGGATTGCAACCAGCCGCCCGAGGGCGTCGCCGACACCATGTTGCCGGCTTGATCGACGATGTCGAAATGCACGGTGTCGCCGCGCGTTGCGCCGAGCCGGCCCACGGTCGGCTCGCCGGCGCCGGCCGCAACCGGCACGGCCTCGCGGCGCAGCTTCACCACCGCGCCAAAACCCTCGATCGAGCCGGGGCGCAATTCGAGCGACGCCTTGTCGCCGACGAGCTTGCGGCGTTGGGAATTGTAGGCGTCGGACAACAGCGTCGCCATCGGCACTTCGACGAAATCGGGATCGCCGTAAAACGCCTCGCGGTCGGCATAGGCGAGCTTTGAGCATTCCACCACGACGTGGATGAAGTCCGGACCGGAGGTATCGAGCCCGTCGAGATCAAATCCCTTGAGCAACGCGAGCTGCTGCAACATCACCGGACCCTGGCCCCACGGCCCGGTCTTGCACACCGTATAGCCGCGGTAGTCGTAGGTGAGCGGCGCTTCGATGCGTGGCGACCAGCGCGCCATGTCGTCGGCGGTCAGCACGCCGCGATGCCGCCGTCCGCTGGTGTCCATGATCGCTTGCGTGCGGCAGAAGCGGTCGATGGCTTCGGCGACAAAGCCCCGCGACCAGGCTTTGCGTGCCCGTTCGATCTGCGCGATGCGATCGCCGCCGGCGCTTTCGGCTTCCGTGACGATGCGGCTGTAGGTTGCCGCCAGCGTCTTGTTGGCGAACAGCGTGCCGGTTGGCGGCACGCTGCCGTTCGGCAGGTAGACCGCGGCCGAGCTTGGCCAATGCTCGCGGAACAGCGCCGCGACCGTGGCGATGGTGGCATTGGCGCGCTCGAGCAGCGGATGGCCGTTCTGCGCGTAGCCGATCGCCGGCGCGAGTATGTCGGCGACCGACATTGTGCCGTAGTCGCGCAACAGCATCATCCAGGTCTCGAACGTGCCGGGCACGCAAGCGGCAAGGAGCCCGGTGCCGGGCACGAGATCGAGCCCTTCGCTGCGGTAGTGCGATATTGTTGCTCCTGCCGGAGCCGGTCCTTGCCCGCAGATCACTTCCGGCTTGCCGCGCCGCACGTCATAGACAATGACCGGCACATCGCCGCCCGGCCCGTTGAGATGCGGCTCGACCACCTGAAGCGTGAACGCCGTCGCGACCGCGGCATCGAAGGCGTTGCCGCCTTTCTCCAGCGTCGCCATGCCGACGGCCGTCGCGATCCAGTGAGTGGAGGTGACGACGCCGAAGGTGCCTTCGATTTCCGGCCGGGTGGTGAAGGCATTTGGATTGATGTTGGTCATCAGGATGTCTCGTCGTGCGTCATACCGGCGGGACGGCAAGGTTGCGCAGCGCCCGGCCGGCGAATATAGACAGACTTTATCGGGCCGGGCGGACGGCTGCCAGAGCACAGGAATGGAACGCGTGGCGCGAGCGCCTCTCAAGGTTGGATTGGCCGGGCTCGGCGCCGTCGGCCTCGACGTTGCACGGCGGATTGAGGCCGGCATACCGGGCCTCGTTCTGGCGGCGGTTGCGGTGCGCGATGTCGACAAGGCGCGGCGCAACCTGCCGCAGGTCGGCAGCAGCATTGCGGTACTCGCCGCCGACGCCTTGGCGCAATCGTGCGACGTAGTCGTCGAATGTCTGCCGCCGGAAATGTTCCGCACGGTGGCGTCGTCGGCGATCGAGGCGGGCAAGATTTTCATGCCGCTCAGCGTCGGCCAGCTTCTGGAGAACTGGGATCTGGTGGCGCGGGCGAAACAGACCGGTGCGCGCATCCTGGTTCCGACCGGCGGGCTCCTTGGGCTCGACGCCGTGCGCGCCGCCGCCGAAGGCACCATACGCTCGGTCACCATGATCACGCGCAAGCCGCCGAACGGGCTCGACGGCGCGCCCTATCTGCGCGAGCGCGGCATTTCGCTGAAGAATCTCAAGGCGCCGTTGAAGGTCTTCGACGGCACTGCACGCGATGGCGCGCGGGGCTTCCCCGCCAACGTCAATGTGGCCGCGGCGCTGAGCCTCGCCGGCATCGGACCGGACAAGACGCGGCTTGAAATCTGGGCCGATCCGGCGCTCGATCGCAACACCCATCGCATCGAAGTCGATGCCGACACCGCGCACTTCTCCATGTCGATCGAGAACGTGCCGTCGGACAACCCGCGCACCGGCCGCATCGTCGCGCTCAGCACGGTTGCGGCGCTGCGCGGGCTGGTCGCGGAATTAAAGGTGGGAACTTAGAGCATGATCCGGAAAAGTGGAGGCCGGTTTTTCGAAGAGATCATGCTCCATCAAAATGCTGGATCGCCAATCGATTCAATCCGAAGCGATTGCGCTGCTAGAGCATGATCGCATCACGTTGAAGCGTATCCGGCGTTGGGGATTTCGTTACATACAGGTTAACCGAAATGATGACGACGCCCATCGTTATCACCGCGCACTAATGGGAGCCTGCCGCTTGAACGATATTGGGCCGATACAGTATCGACCACATGGCGGATACGGCCACCGTGATGCCGATGAGCAGAATCATCCAAAACGATGCCAGTGGGTCCACATCAACCACACGTCGCGCGCTAGCCAGCAGCAAAATGATTGCGGCCAGCACGATATTTGTCCAGCTGTGCCAGCTCATGAAGTCGGTCCGCCGTGCCCATAGCGCAAGCAGGATTACGGCGACTCCGACAGCAATCAGTTCAGTCTGGTTCATATCACCGGCCGGGACCGAAAAGATGGCGCGATAAACGAGCCACAGCCCGATCAAAACGGTCGCAAAGTTTGCAATCATCCT
>Ga0074044_10001364_pt1 | contig 22156 bp, 16 predicted proteins | sample BogForMeECP23OM1_FD_94443 | JGI IMG/M metagenome (GOLD analysis project Ga0074044, IMG submission 94443) | Bog forest soil microbial communities from Calvert Island, British Columbia, Canada - Bog Forest MetaG ECP23OM1 | ecosystem: Environmental > Terrestrial > Soil > Wetlands ...
CCCGGCCTGGATTTCGCCAACAAGGAAAAGGGCAACGATTTTTATCCCCTGCAGACCATCCAGCCCTTTGCTGTGCTCGATTCCCTCTTCCGCCTGGGCCTTGCCGATCCGGCCACCGTGGAGCTCTACACTCTCGACATCAGTTCCGACGTAAATTTTCATATTAGCCGCGCCCGGAAAAATGCTGTTGCGGGTCGTCCCTATACGGTCCAGCTTCCGTGGGACACTTCGGCCCGCCACACTCCCGAATATCGCAAGGATTTCGTCAACTATTGGCAAAAACTCGGCGATCACATCGGCGCGCCCGTCGCACCCATCGCCGTCCCCCCGGGGGCAGCCGCCGAAACGCAGACACGTGCCGTCAAGATCCGCCCTGAAATTGTCCGCCGCGTCACTCCCCTGGACCTGAACATCGTCTTCCAGCATCTTCCGCCATCACCTCAGCAAGGCTTCGATCTCATCATCGGCACCAATATCTTTGTCTACTTCAACTCCTTCGAGCAGTCCCTCGCCCGCGTCAACATGTCGCTGATGCTGAATCCCGGCGGCTTCGTGCTCTCCAACGACAAGCTCCCAGGCAGCGTCCCCGCGGGTCTCTCCGATTCGCTCCTCACCACGCAAATCGTCGCCCGCGACCCGGACATGACCGAAATGATGTTCTCGTATGAAAAGAAGCCCTAGCGGAGCTTCCCGCCTGGACAATCCGCTTCTTGCTCCCGGTCGGGGTGCGAGGAGATACACGCGATTGTCATTCCGAACCCCGTTCGCTTTTTAAGCGAGGTGAGGAATCTGCTTTTGTCTTGACTGTTTTGCGATAAGCAGATCCCTCGCGCCGCTCGGGATAACAACGCATGAGCGTTTTTCCCCGCCAGCTGCAGCCAAATCCGTTCAGGCCGGCACGAGTTGCGTGATTCTTTTTTGAGGTTTTCCCGCTGTCTTAAGGATGCGGCTTCGCGGCCGCCGCGGGCGCGCCTACCGCTGTATGTGGATGTTGATGGCAGGTCAGATTGCAGGAGTTTGTCCCTCTGCTATACATGATCGGCGTCGCGCCGTTCGGGGCCACCACGTTCACGTCAAAATTCACCAGCCGCTCGCCGGAAATGCTCCCGTTCACGGAGCCCATGCCATGCGCCGTATGGCACGCCGAGCAGGAGAATCCGTCGTTGATATGCCGGGCGTGCTCGCTGAAGCTGGAGTTCGACAGAATTACGCTCAAGTTGTGGCACTTGCCGCACAGCGCGTAAGGCCCGTTGATTGACAGGTCCGGCGTCGGCAGCAGATTCGTGATCAACTGTCCCGGCGCTGTCGTCTGCGAAAACTCGTAACGCCGCTCCAGAATGTGCGTCCACTTCGATCCGTGCGGGCCATTTGGTCCCAATCCCCCGAATTCGCGATTGTCATCGCTGTTGTGGCAATCCGTGCACAGAATTTGCACGCCCATGCTCCGACCCTGCGTCGCCCCATCCAGGTTCAGCATGTTGGCCAGCAAACTGGGCTGCGGCAGCGCGCTCATTCGAACGTGTGTTACCGGATGGCTCGAACTGCTAGCCATCGCGAATTGCGGTATCACATTAAACATGTCTCCCGAAGTGACCGCGCGCAGCGGCAAGTACCCGAAGATTGGATTGGCGACTTTCCCTACGCTCGTTCCGTGGCAACGCAAACAATTCTCGTACTGATTGACCGTGGGAGTAACCGCCGTGACTCCGTCCGTCGCGCTCACACCCGCAACTCCGTTCTGGGAAGCCCGCGTCATTGGCGGAACGGGAAACGAGGACACTTGGCCTGACGCATGACCATTGTGGCAATCGGCGCAAGTGGCATGCCGATTGTTGTTCAACAAGTTGCTCTCCGCCGCGTCGTGCACACTCGTTCCCGACATGAATGGATGGCCAACCTTCGGATTCGCATATTCCGCAAACACATTCAGAGCGGCGGGCGCCATGTTCGTGCCTCCGCCATGACACGCAACGCAATCCGTTTCATTTGGCTGGCGCAGCAAGCGCGTCCCGCCAAGCGCGTTGTGCGGCGCGTGGCAGGAAATGCATGCATTCTGCGCTACCGCTGGATAACTTCCCACATTTGCCTGCGAAGATATTTTGTTCGTGGCCTTCGCATGGATGCTTACTGTCCAGCCCGCCAAGGGGTTCTGTTTCCCCGTCACCACGCGATTCGGATCGTGGCACGCCAGGCACAGTTGACCGTTCGCGCTATTAATCAGCAAAAAGTTCGGTGAAAGGACATCCGTTGATTGCACATGAGGATTGTGGCAGGTGGTGCACTCGATGTTTCCGTTCACCAGCTTGATCGTGCCCGTCGGATCCGCCGTCTTCCCCTGCGAAACCAGGGACGCCGCAAGGTCCGGCGCATCCACGAGTGGCAACATCAGGCTGAACGGATGCGATCCCTGCAAATTTGTCGAGAATTTATCGGCCGCATTCATCTGCCCGGTCATTGGGATTGTCTTGTAGGCCACCGTTTGACCCGGCGCCACGGTTCCGTCGTGGCAGCTCAAGCACAAGCTGCTTGACCCTCCCAACAGCGGCTGTGCTTCTTTCTCAACCGCTGTCGTACTCGTGTATGTCGTATACACGCTGGTCGAGAGCTGCTGGTTCCAGAGCGGCGTGTTTCCCCCGACGCCCGAGTGCGGTGCATGGCAATACAGACAGGAAGCGGAGAGCCCCCCCTTGATCGGGGAGATCCCGCCGGGCGTCAAATCATGCGCACCCAACACGTCTCCGGTGACCTGTTGGCCTCGCGTCATCGTGCTCGCCAACAGGATGGCGGCGCAGATCCACAATGTCTTTCTCACTGCGCTCCCCCCGCGCCTTGCTTCGGCAATCCCCAATAGCGATAAACCTGCACGCGCCGGTTCAGCGAGTCGGCCACATAAATCCGGTCGTTGCGGTCAATAAAGAGTCCTGCCGGCAATTGGAATTGCCCGGCAGCCGTCCCCCGTTTGCCGAAATAATAAAGCAACTCGCCACTGCGGTTGAAAACCTGGATCGCGCCCCACAGCCCGTCCACCACGTACAGGTCCCCTTCCGAATCCACGGCAATGCCCTTCGGCCGAAACATCGCCCCCGAGGTGTCGCCGATTTTTCCGATCGCGTACCGGAAAGTCCCCGACTTGTCCAGCACTTGCACCCTGAAGTTCATCGCGTCCACAACAATCAAATCACTGCCGTCCAGGCGTAATTCTGTGGGAAAGTTAAACTCGCCTTCGCCGCCGCCCGGCTTGCCGATCGTCTGCACCACGCTGCCTTGCATGTCCATCACGTAAATCTTGTTGCGCAGGGTGTCCGACACATAAATGCGCCCGGCCGCGGAATCGATGGCAATCCCCGTTGGCCGCTTGAATATTCCCTCACCATATTTCAGGGCGCCGATCATGCGGTCATACTTGCCATTCGCGTCGAACACAAAAATCTTGCCCGATTCCGAATCCGTCACGTAAATATTGTCTTTCGCGTCCACCGCCACGCATTGCGGCGCAAACAGCGAGTTTTTTTCCTTGTCGTGGCGCGAAATAAACTTGTATTTCTGTTGCTCAAAATCAAAAATGTGGATCCCAAACGCATCCGGGTCGGTCACGATAATGCGCCCGCGCGAATCCGTCACCAGGCTGTAGGGCCTCGCCATCGTGTGGTACTCCGGCGGCCCGGCCACCACGTCCACCACCCGCGCCCAGAATCCTTTCTTCGGCTTCACGTCGCGTTCCCAGCCGAAGTTCCTCTCGTACACAAGCTTGCGCCCGCCTTCCAGCAACAAATCTGGAACGCTCGCCTGCACCGACGCATTCTTATCCGCTTTCTTGTTTTTCTGCGCGGCCCAAGCCGGTGTGACCAGGAGGAGAATAGCCGCGGCCACTTCCAGAATCGGGCATCGCCTTTTCTCTGATGCCCGGTCTAGAAGAAGTTGAACCATCGTTGCACACCGACGTAAAACGAGTTTAGCTGAGCAGGCGCGGTACCGGAAGCACTGAATCCCTGAACGAACCTGCTGTATCCCCCGGTGAAGAACATCTGCCGGAACTGGTATTGTATGCGGCCGTACACATTCTCGGAATTGTTCTGCGAACCGACGCTGTTGCTGACCGTATCGCTGAATGCCCTGGAGTAGCTGAAGGTAATGGTCAGCCGTCTATAGGGGTTGATTCCGATGCCACCCCCGTACGAATGGCCTCCATACAGGATCAGGTCCGTCGGCAGGGGTGATGCACCCGCCAGAGGTGTCGCACTCGTCAGCGGTGTCGTGATCACCCCATTCACTCCAAGCAGCCCTGTTCCACTCGATTTCGTGTACGTGCCGCTGAATCCAAACCACCTCACGTTAAATCCTGTGCCGTAATTCTGCGAATTGTAGCCATACCCCGGGGCCGTATTCAATAAGCTTCGGGATCCCCCGGCATTGGCATTCCAATGGACTGGACCAAATTTACGGCCCACCTGGCCGGAGTAACCCCATCCGGAAGTGGTATACCCGATTAACAAGGTCTGCGTGTTCTGAAAGTAATTCCCCGAGGCGCTCACGTCCCAAAGGTCGATTTTGCGGGAGTAGTTCACGACTGAAAGCAACCCCACCGCGCTCAGATTGGAAGTGTCCTCGGTTGTTCGCGTGACGCTCAGTACTGTGCTGAACGACCCGCCAAGCAGCCAGTTCCAATAGTTCACCGAGCCCGTCAGCGCATTCGACCCGTACGCACTTCCGAAGTAGCTCTGATCGCGATGCTCAAACGTCCCATAGAAGATCCAATGTTTTGTCAGGGTGTAACTCGCCAATCCACTGGCATCCCACGAATTGGATGATTGGCCCGGCGTGCTCTGCTGCAGGATGCCGCCGGCCGAAATGATGTTTTGGTACAGCGTCCCCAGCAAATTGTCCGTGTAGTTGAAATTGGCGCCGAGTGTCCATTGCGCTTCGGGATGGAAATTCACACTCGAACTCACCGTGTCCACTGTGCCGCTATAGCGACCATCCGAAAAATCGGAGGTGAAATCCGACCGATTGAAGTTCACGCTAAAACTTCCGTGAAGTGGCAGATCGCGGCTCGCCCCGAGTGAATACGAGTTCCCATCGTTGCTCAGGTTCTCGAGTTGCTGAGTTTGCAGGACCAGTGGATATTCGGCATGGGTCTGATTGTAGACATATCCGCCATTCAGGTTGAATCCGTATTTCTGGTACATCACATGGGCATTAAAGTTATGATAATCGGATGAGCCATTCGTATCCGTCCCGTAGATCGAATAATCATTCGTGCCTTGCGCGTAATTCAGGGAAAGATGCGGCAAATCCGGCACATTCACTCCCCAGCCGACGTTGAACCCATCCGAGTTTCCGTGTGTCGTGTAATTCGGCAAACCGGGGACGCCAAACGTGCCCAAACTATCGTAGCTCCTCGAGAAGCTGATCGAACCCGGGTAATTGCTCCCGCTGAAAAGCGATGCGCTGGCCAGCACTCCGCTGCTATCGGAAATCGACGATGATGTCGAATTGTCCCGCGATTGATTGTAGTAAGGGCTTACCTGGAACGATAGAAAACTCGGGGTGTAATAAGACCCATTCAGCGTGGCGTTCCCTCCAAGCGTAATGCCATGGTCCGAAGGTATTTGGTTCCCATAGTCTCCTGTATACCCGGCGGAAATCTGCCCGTTCATATTCATGCTCACATCGTTTCCGACCGTAACCTGCGCCGGCACGCGCGCCGCCGCCGCCAGCACGATGAAGCATCCGATCAACGTTGCGCGCCACTTCACGGCCCCGTCGCCCTTTCCCCTACAGCACTTCCACCTTAGCCGTCGCCCGGAGTTTTTTATCCAGCCCAGACCGCAGTTGCTCGGTCTTCAACTTCTGCAATTGCTTGCTCAGCGAATCTTTTACGTCCTCGAACTTCTGCATGCCCGCCGGGTTGTGGGCGATAAGCCGCACGATCGTAAGAGCTTGATCCACCTGGATTAGGTCGCTCACCTGCCCGGGTTGCAGGGCCAGCGCCGCGCTCACCACCTGCGGTGGCAACTTGTCGCGATCCACGGACTTGTGGTCGCCCATCATCACCCGGTAGTCGTCTTCCGAAATCTTTTCTGCCAGCAAGCCGAACTCATCGTAGTTCTTGGTTGCTTTGGCCTGCTTCAGTGCATCCTCCGCCCTTTTGCGGGCGTCCTTTAATTGCTCGGCCGTGGCTTTTTCCGGCGGCAGGATTGAAATCGTCTGGAAGGAAAAAGACTCGGGCAACCGGAACGTCGCGGCATTCTCTTCGTAGTAAGCCTTCGTTTCCGCCAGGGACACGCCGGACTTGTCTTTCACTTCGACGGCCAGCAGTTGGTCAATCAGCAGCGAGCGCCGGATTTTCTGCCGCAGCACTTGCTCCGAGCCTTGGCACTCCCAGGTCATAAATTCCTTGTACTCATCGGGGCTCTTGAATTGCTTCCGGAACTCCACCACGGCGTGATCCAGTTTCGCCGACGCCACGGTCATCCCCCGCCGCTTGGCTTCCTGGTACACCAACTCCTCAAACACGATCATTTGCAGCGCGCCCTTGCGAATGTCCTCTTCCATAGCTTTGGGAAATCCGCCATTGTGTTGCCGCGCATACGGAAAAATCGTGAGCATCTCGCGCAGCAAATCGCGGTCCGTCAGTACCGTTCCGTTTACCCGGGCCACCGGCTTCTCCGGGGGAATCGTCGCTACGTCTGCACTTGGCGCCGCCAGATTGGCCGTCGGATCATGAGAAACCGCCATCTGCGCATTCGCAGACGACCCCATGCCCGCCAGCACCACCAGCACCATTGCTACCAGCGCCTTCTTCATAATCCCCTCTGCACACTTCACTTCTTTGCTTCTATTCCGAACCACGGATTGTTGCTCGCTCGAAAAGTGGGGGGAGAGACTTCCTCCCCCCATTTCATGAACAGCCCGGCTTAGGTCGTCGGGAGGTTCGTGTTGTGCATTTCGTTCGATTCACCGCCATGGCACTGACGGCAGAACTGCGCTACCGAGTTGCTGGTCGCGCTGCCTGGGTTGTAGTAGCCGCGGACGAAGAACATCGTCTGGAAAGTGCCCTTGACGTTGCCGATCGTGCCAGCGTAGACGGTCATGCTGTGCTGATCGTGGCAAGTGGTGCAGTTCACCGCGGGGTTGACACCGTCAAAGGACACGGTGCTCACCGTGAAGCCATAGTCGAGTTTGAACTGTGCGAAGTGGCTGCCCGCTGGGGCCACCAGCTTCCCGCCCGCAATCGTGCAATCCCAGTTATAGGAACCGCCGCAGCCGATCATGGCTAACGGTCCCACTGGGTGATCGTTCGTGTAGTCACCTGCGGTACCGCCCGGCTCGTTGCCGAGCCACGTCGGAGCGTGACCGCCGTAAGCATTCGGGATAATTTCGACGGTTTGGCCCGTCATCATTGCGTTCTTTGCTATATTGCCGTCATGGCAGCTCAGGCAAAGCATGATGCCGACCGTCGGGTCATGCACGCCGGCAGCCATATTCGCCGGGGTCGTGACTGGGTAACCGCCTGCATCGCCAAACGCAAACGTCTGGCTGTAATACGGCACAACATTCGCACCCCACAACGCCGCATCACCGCTGGTGGTATCCGTAGTCGCGATGCCATTGCCCCGAGCGCCGCTGTGCGGTGCGTGGCAGGCTACACAACCCCGTCCATAAACGAGGTGCGCTCCCAACACGTCCGTCGGCGACGACCAGGTCGAGGTCACTTGGGCAGAAGCAAACGTCGCCGCCGCCAGAACCCCTATTAGTAACAACATGATTCTCTTCATTGAAAGAACCTCCTGAATTGTGTTGCAACACTCCACTCCTACTTCGTTCGAACGAATACTTCCCCGAATCGAAAAGGGACAAGCCGGCCGGACCCGCCCCTCCCCGTTTTGGTTGTCCGGAGGCAGCCAGAGCTCTGGGTGCCTCATGGAGCCACCAATCCTTGCGCCTTCGCTGCCGCGTCACTCTTCGGTGGCGCGGCTTCTGGCGACTTTTGTGCCGGCGCCTCTGCCGGCTTCGTTGTTGTGCTATCCACCTGCGCTTCGCGGCTAGCCTTCTCTGACACTGCTTCCGCGTCGGTCACGTAGCGGAACATCTGCACCCGCCCCGGAAACTGCTCCGACGTCACTACCCGATTGCTTTTGGGATCGATCGCGATGTCATAGGGCGCCGAGAACTGTCCCGGCCAGTTCCCTGGCTGGCCAAAGTAGATCAGCAGTTGTCCTTCGGTATCAAAAACCTGCACGCGCTGTTGCACCCCATCGACCACCCAGATGTGCCCGTCCCTGTCAATGGCAATTCCCTTGGGCCGCGCGAAGTGCCCCGGGCCATCGCCGCTCCTGCCAAACGCGCTGATGAATTTTCCGTCCGCATCGAAGATTTCCACGCGATTGTTCATGGTGTCCGTTACATAAACGTTGCCTTCTTTATCCACGGCCACGTTCGTCGGCAGCGAGAAATTTCCCGCGTCCGTCAACAGGTGTTTCTTCCCCGGTGTCCCGATCTTCCGCAGCAGTTTGTAACTGTCCGCATCGAACACATCCACAACATCGCTGCCCGTGTCCACCACATACAGGAAACGGTTCTCCTCATCGATGGCCATGCCCCCGGGACGCACCAACACGTCCGAGCCAAAAGCGGCTTCCTGCTGGTGCTGCGGGTTGATGACAATCACATTGTGGTGTTGGTCGTCAGTTACAAAAAGCCGGTCGGTGTCGTCGATCGCCAGCCCGTTGATCAACCCAAAATGCGCTTCCTTGCCGTTGCGGATCAACTTCACGTCGAATTTCTTGTCGGCGTCCGGGTTGAAGACGAAGATCGCTCCCACTGCCTGGTCAGCCGCGTATATATACCCTTTCGAGTCAAAGGCCAGTCCGTACGTGCGAACCAGTTGGAAAGGTAGATCTTGCACCGTGTCTACTTGCGGCTTCGTGCCTGCCAACCGGTCCATCCAGGTCTGCTTGGGCTTTTGCGGTTTGTTGACGGGTCTGTTGAAATCGATCTTTTCACCGGTAAGTTGTTCCACAAACTTGACCCGCGCGATCTCTGGCGGGCTCGGCCACACGATCTTGCTGATATCAAAGTTCACGCGCTTCGGCAGGTTCGCGTTTGGGTCTGCGGCATTCTTCTTCTTTTTCTGGGCTGCACCTGCAACGCCGGGGAAGGTCAAGGCCAGCGCCAGCAGAACAGCCAGGACTGCCACAACTTTCGAGCCGTGAGTCGTATTTGAGCGATGCGCGAACATGCGAACGTCTCTCCCGTTCCTAATTCAGCCTGCCCTTATGACAGGTATTGCAGAAATCCATCCCTGGTTTCTGATCCTTCACCAACATTCCCGCCTGATCGCCGGCGTGCGCCTGGTGGCAGGTCAGGCAGTTCATCTGTCCGGCAGCCGGATTCTTGGCATCGATCGGCCCCGCGACTGGATGGAATTCCACGGGGTGCCCCGCGTTGTACTTCAGCGTCAGGATCGGCACGTGATACTTCTCCGGCAGCTTCACTTTTCCGTCGAAAATTGCAATCAAATGCTGACTTTCCAGCCTCTCCGGCACGGTGTCCGGCCCATGGCATTCCAGGCAAAGCGCGTTGACGTCCTTCACACGCAATAGATGTTCGTTGTCGTTCCCATGCGCATCATGGCAGGTCCCGCAACCCTCTCGGAACGCCGGACGATGCAAAATCTTTTTGGTCTTCAGCATCTCCGCCTGCTCCGTATGGCACGTCAGGCAAATCTCCACGCCGTTCGTCTTCGGCAGCCCGGGAGTCTTGCTGGCATGCGGCGAATGGCAGTCGGTGCAGTCACCCGCTGCTCCCGGATGCTGCACCTTCGCCGTTGCGATTTGTTTGGCTTGCTCGCCGTGGCACGTCACGCACAATGATTTCGCGTCCGCCTGCGTCAGCACCACTTTCCCATCCTTTGCCGGCGCGTGGCATACCTCGCACTGTTTGTCGGCAAACGGCGGGTGCATGAACTTCGCCATCAACTTCGGCGCCGCCGATTGGTGCGGGTCGTGGCACTGCAGGCAATCCGCACTGCCGAAGGGTTGGTTCTGGTGCGCCTTCTGCAGGGTGGCGTCCCTCGGATCGTGGCAATCCACGCAAAGCGCGGGCGCCGATTTCGTCAGGTGGAACAGGTTTTCGGGCGTCGGGTCCGCGCCAACTTTGTGCGTCACGTGGCAGGTATCGCATCCCATATCCAGCGCCGCGTGCCGGCTGCCCTTCTCCGGCACATTCAAGCCTGTTGTGTGGCAGCTCAGGCAAAGGTTTTCCTTTGCCCCGCCCGACGTTGGCTTCAGCAATTGATATTTGTTATCCGAACTATGCGGGTCATGGCACTTCAGGCAATCCCGCACCGCTGGCTTGTGCACCAATCCCTTGAGCTCCGCCGCGTTCTTGTCCGCGTGACAGGTGAAGCACAGCGCTTGGGGCGTCGTGGTGGTCAGCTTGACCCGCGTTACATCCTTGTTCACGCGAATTTCGTGACACGTGGTGCACCCCATCGATATCGCCGTGTGCACCGCCTTGCCCTTCGCCTTGTCCGCGTGACATTCCAGGCACTTCGCCGAATCCGTGTTCTTCTCCAACGGTACCGGATGGATGTCCGCCTTTGCCGGTGCGATTCCCACCAGCAGAAGCACAACCGCACTCCCCAGCATGATCGCCAGGCGCCGTGCGGTCGTGGCTAGACGCATAGCCATCCCGTCAACTCCGCTTTCACGTCTATGGTTTGTGCGCTTGCAGGAATCCGCTCGGAAACTTCTTTCTTTTCGCTGCCCCAGCTCCGCTCCCCCGCCAGAACCAGTGCCGAGGTCAAGGCCACGGCCGCTAACAACAGCAGTACCATATAGGCGACGCGGTGGGAGCGATTTGTCGTTGTCACCGTCATGCTTTTCTCCCTGTCAACCACCACAGGGATCAATAAATTTCATCCAATCCTCGTCCCCCGGGAATTGCGCTTGTCTATTCTCTTGAAAGCTTGTGGAGCGAGTTGGAAGAATTCCACTCTGCGGATGCCCCAGCTGCATCAAGAAAGGCTGAACGAGGGAAGCGCTCATTCATTGACCCCAATTTCAGTGTTCCTATGTGCACCCTCTGTGCCGAACCGACTCAAAACGACAAATTGGACCTAACCCACTCTATTACTGTTAGTTATCTACCATCAGCATGTGATGAGAAAGAGCCCTGATCCTTGTTTTTGAGTCATTTCCCTCATCTTGTGATGCGAAATCACACAGATAACTGTTGAAAAATTAAGCAGTTTTCCTAATCCCTCGGATTTCCACTACTTACCTTGAACCCTGTCTCCCACTCACAGCTTCAGACTTATGTCCTCGCTCTCGTTCATTCCCCCTCTCGCACTCCCTGTTTCACCAAAATACATCGCCGACGATGCCTGCGGCAAACGTCCGTATGTTTTGATCGTGGAATGGATCTACGAGGGTAACTGCTGGTAGGAACTTCTCGCTACTTGCTCCCGCAGTGCGCCTACAAAAGCAACTTCGCCAGCTACTGATCGTGTCCTTAGAGGTGGCCTACGGGCTCACCCGCAACACCGCCGCTCCCGGTATCGCGTCATTTTTTAGCGCATTCAGTGCGCGGTTCGCCTCCGCCAACGCGAACACCTGCACGTGCGTGCGCACCAGAATCTCCGCTGCCAGCCGCAAAAAATCTTCGCCGTCTTTCCGTGTGTTGTTCGCCACGCTGCGGATTATCCGCTCCTGGTACAGCAGTTCATACGCAATCGAGGGAATCGCGCTCATATAAATGCCGCCCAGGATTAACCGCCCGCCCTTCCGCAAAGCCCGCAGTGCCGCCGGTACAATCTCTCCCGCCGGCGCAAACACGATCGCCGCATCCAGCGTCACTGGAGGTTGCGCCAGCGTTCCTCCCGCCCACTTTGCCCCCAACTCCCGCGCCAGCGCCTGGTGCCGTGCATCACGCGTCGCTGCGTATACCTCCACTCCCCAGTGACGCGCCACCTGAATCGCCACGTGCGCGGCTGCGCCAAATCCGTAAAACCCCAACCGTTCTCCGCCATGAATCTCGCTTAGTCTGAGGCACCGGTAGCCAATAATACCCGCGCACAGAAGCGGCGCCGCTTGCTCTTCTGGAAATACTTCCGGGATCGCATAGACGAAATCCTCCGGCGCCACAATGTATTCCGCGTACCCGCCGTTCACGCTGTATCCGGTGAAGAGCGGCGCATCGCACAAATTCTCTTCTCCGCGCCGGCAGTATTCGCAGGTGCCGTCCGTCTTGTGCAGCCACGCGATTCCCACGCGCGTCCCCACCGGGAACCTCTCCGCCCCCGCGCCCCGCGCTTCAATCCTCCCCACCACTTGATGCCCCGGAATCAGCGGTGACCTTTTCGGAGGCAGCTCCCCCTCGATGACATGCAGGTCCGTGCGGCACACGCCGCACACCTGCACACGCACGAGCACTTCGCCTCCTGCCGGCTCCGGCTTCGCAAATTCTCCGTATTGTAGGGGATTCGTCTCAACTGCCGCGGGTGTGCTAAGGAAACACGCCTTCATCATGAAGCCTCAACCAGTTTTCCCCAGCACACCAGAAATAGGCGGCCAACACACTGATTGTCTCAAACATACCGCGAACTTCCGTCCGTGCATAGTCCCTTGCCCCGTTGCCGGCTCAGCCCACCATTCCGTTTGTTCTCTGTGCCATTTGCGCTGCACTCCGGCGCGCGGAAGGGCAATTCTTCCCATCCAGCCTGGCTTGAAGCTGCTCCCACCTCTTGTACACTTCTATCCTTGTCTGCCCTTCCTTCCTTGCATTCGGACGGCTGAAACCCTAACCTAACTCTTTATGCCAGACCTTTCTCCCGCAACACTTGTTCTGGGCTTTATCTGGTATGTTGCATTTCTTTTCTCCACCACTTGCCACGAGGCGGCTCACGCTTACGTCGCCAAACTCGGAGGAGACACCACCGCTGCCCTCGGAGGCCAGGTCTCCCTCAATCCCATCCCTCACATCCGCCGGGCCCCCTTTGGCATGGTCGTTTTCCCAATTCTCAGCTTTCTTCTCTCCGGCGGCATGATTGGTTGGGCCAGTGCTCCTTATGATCCTCTCTGGGAACGCCGTCATCCTCGCCGCTCTGCCTGGATGGCCCTGGCCGGCCCCGCCGCCAACTTCACGCTGATGATCATTGCCGCTCTGGCTATCCGCATCGGCCGTTTCTACAATCTCTTGTCGTACGATCCGCTCACCGGCAAACCCGGTCTTGTCCTCCTGACCCTTTTCATCGTCTTTTCCCTGAATCTTCTCCTCGGCACCTTCAATCTCCTTCCTGTTCCGCCGCTGGATGGCAGCACCGGCATCATGGTCTTCATGGCCGAGGATCGTGCCCAGCGCTATCTCGATTGGCTGCGCGGCAACAGTTTCGCCATGGCCGGTCTGCTCATTGGCCTGGTAATCTTCCGGCGGATTTTCCCCCTCGTGGAAAGCGCGGCATTCCGCATTTTTTTCTAATCCCCGCGGAATTCTCTTCGCCGCTCTGCTTCACTCTGAACCACCAGCGCGGCGCCATGTTTCTCTCCCGCACATTTGTTCCTCCTAATCCAATCTAAGCACCTTTCCTTCATTCTGTTGCCTTCTGTTCCCCTGGCAGAAAAACTGCTCATCTTTCCGCGGGAGGATCACCGGTGCTCTCGGAAACGCTTTCTATTATCGGTAGTTGCCGCGTTGAAGTCTCCGGCTGGGACGAGGATGGAATCTTCTTTGTCGAAGAGTCCGAACTCTCCTGGGACGACTTCGCCGGCAAACACGTTGCCCTGAAACACATGCTCGCCGACGGCGCCCTCATCTTCATACGCATGCTCCAGCCTACTTCTCTGCAGCGTTCTTTTCCCATCGCTTATGAAGCCGAATTCATCGCCTGCGACGTCCACGGCTCTCACGAATTTCGCCTGAATGCCGTCCAGCCTCGCCACGGCCGTAATCGTTTCCCTGTGAATTAGTTTTTCCTTCCCTTCCGTTTCGGAACAATGGCCCGATTTGGGAGACGTGCCCTTCCTTTTTCCAATCCTTTTTCCCGCCTCCTCATGTTCGTTTTCTCATGATTGTCGCCTTGCGCCTCACTAGTTCATTCATTGCACACTACTTATATCCGCGAACCCTTGTGCCTCTCCTTCACGAAACACTCCGCGTCCCCTTTGGCACACTTGTTGCCTCTTACTTTGTCATGGCTTACGCAACTTATAAATCTGTAGAAGTCGCAACCCTTCGCACCTCGCTCACGCCGTGCATTTTTGACGACGAACCCCTCGAGCGCGATGCGCTCTCCGCGCTGATCTCCGACATGGGCTATGAGCCCCTACCCACGGGCGACCCCGAGGAAGCCCTGCGCCTCATCCGGTCTGGGCGCTCCCGCCTCGTCTTGGCCAGCATTCATCTGCAGAATTCGGATCCCTTTGAGTTTCTTGACCGCGCGCTCCGCTGCGATCCCGGCGTCCACATCATTGTCATGACCGCCGATTACACCTTGGACAACGCCCTCGAAGCCATTCGCCGCGGCGCCACCGATTTCCTCCCCAAACCTGTCGATCATGCCCGCCTGAAGCGCACCCTCGACGAGGTGGCCGCCCTGTACGATCAGCGCCGGCGCGTCCGCGCCCTGGAGGAGCAACTCCTCAAAGACCTCGAATTCCACGGTATTGTCGGCAAAAGCCCCGCCATGCTCGAGGTCTTCGACTTCGCTCGCAAGGTTGCCCGCCACTACACTAATGTTCTCCTGGTGGGTGCCACGGGCACGGGTAAAGAGCTCGTGGCCCGCGCCATTCATCAGATCAGCCCGGTCAGCCAGCAACGCTTGGCCGTCTGCAACTGCTCCGCCCTGGTGGACACGCTCCTGGAAAGCCAGTTGTTCGGCCATGTTCGCGGCGCTTTCACCGGCGCCACGGATACTCGCCCGGGCCTGTTCGAGTACGCCAATGGCGGCACGGTTTTCTTGGATGAGGTCGGTGAGACTTCCCTGCCCATGCAGGCTAAGCTGCTGCGCGTCATCCAAAACCGCGAGATCCAGCGCGTCGGCTCCCCTGAAGTCAAACAGGTCAATGTCCGCCTGATCGCTGCCACCAACCGTGACCTTCGTGCTGAGGTTCTCACCGGCCGTTTCCGTGAAGATCTCTTCTATCGCCTCAGTTCCATCCAGATCCGCATCCCTTCCATCTCGGAGCGTCTGGAAGATATTCCACTGCTCGTGCAGTTTTTCCTTAAGAAGTACAACGATGCCTATGGCAAGAGCATCGCCGGTCTCACCCGCCGCGCGCAAACCTTGCTCCTCCAACATCCCTGGCCCGGCAACGTCCGCGAACTGGAAAACGTCATCTCCACCGCGTGTATTACGGCCACCGACGATTTCATTGACATCAGCGATCTGCCCGAGCATCTTCAGCATCGCAGCCCCCGCCTCGCCAATGACGAGGACTGGCATCCGCTTTCGCTCGACGAAGTCCGCAAGCACCATATCCAGAAAGTTCTCCAGATGTGCAATGGCAACCGCCTTCGCGCGGCGCAAATTCTCGGCATCGGCCGCACCAGCTTGTACCGCTACCTCAAGCGCGACGGCCTGGACATCCGCCCGCACACCCATTCCACCGGCGCCGCCGCTTAAGCGCTACCTAGTGTGCTGTCCGGTAAGTAATCGAAAAAAGTGTCGCAGCTTCAAGGGCTGAAGCCCGATTGATTCCAAGCCACATACGTGGGGGCTGAAGCCCCCACCTCCTAAAGAGGAATACCTGGAACTTCTGGGACACCACACTAGAAGCGGTGGGCTATTCCTCTTTTTCTCCTTTTTCGCCCCGCTGAGCGAATGGGGCTCTTGCAACTTATTCCCTGCACGGGCCTGCGCTATGGCCATTTCTGCGGTACTTTTCTCGCAACACGCCTTTGAAATCTTCGGGCGACCCTTGCGCCTTTGGCTATCATGGAAGCAGTAAAACTCTTGGCCCCTTCCCCAGGTTGCCAAGATGACCGACCACAAGGTCCGCCGCAGTGGACGTATCTCCAAGCAAGTTCCCATCCTCTTGATCGGCAGCGATTCCGATGGCCGTGTGTTCTCCGAAGTCACCAAGACCGTGGTCATCAGCCTTCATGGCGCCGGAATCGTCTCCGCAAACAAGCTCATCGCCGAGCAGGAGCTCCATATACGTTCCCTGGTCACCAATCGGGAAGCCGCGGCCCGCGTTGTCGGCGAAATCGCGGAGCAGGAGGGTGTCTACACTTATGGCGTCGCTTTCCTGGATGAGCTGGCCGATTTCTGGCAAGTCGAATTTCCGCCTCCGCCGCCGCCCGAGGAGCGCCCGCTGATCCTGGGTCTTGAATGCAGCAGTTGCTGCGCGTCCATCACCGTCCAGAACGGTGACTTTGAATTTGATGTCTGCGCTATTCACGGAGGACTGGTGCGCTATTGCGAGAACTGCGGCATGGCCACGGTCTGGAAACAGACCACGCACCTGTCGCCACTGCGCCCGTTTGGGGCCGCGCGCGCGCCCGCGGCAGAGCCGCAGCCGGCCGCCGCTGCCGTGGCTCTGCTCGATCCGCCGGCGGCATGCACCGTCCCGCAGCCGCTGCCGGCATCCCGCCCCGTCGTACCACCTGCCCCCGCGCCACTCCTCGAGCGCCGCCAGCGCGTGCGCGCCAAGGTCAATTACTTCGCGTGCGTGCGCAGCGAAGCGTTTGGCGATGACATCGTGGTGTGTATTGATATGTCGCGCGGGGGAATGAGCTTCAAGACCAAGAACTTCTATCTGGTGAACATCACGGTGACGATTGCCGTGCCTTTCTCGCCGGAGTCGCCGAAAGCTCCAGCCATCTTCGTTCCTGCGCGCATCGCCAGCGTCTCCGACTTCCCCAACGGTAAGCTCTACCGCTGCGGCGTCGAATTTCTGACCACGACTTACTCTCCCGAATAAAGGTGACGCCGCCCGCGTTCCGGGCGAAGCCCCGCAAGAGCAAAACGCCCGCCATGCGAAGTTGGCGGGCGTTTCAGGGCCCCTGGAGAACACCAGGGGCCTGAACAAATGAGAATCAGGCCGGAGTCTAGAACATGTTCCAGAGGAACTGGTTATAGACTTCGTGGTGAAACTGCACCTCGGAGGCTTTAACTATGGCGCCGAGCGAGCGGGCGCAGCGATCCGCGGACGCCCTCTTCAATTCGGCAAAGCGAGCTTTTACGTCGCCGCCAAAGAGTTTCGTGGTCCATTCGGCTTTCTCAAAGTTATCGATGGCCGTGTAAATGTTGTCCGGGAGATAGCGTTCGGCGGAGCGCAGGTTCTTGATTTTCGCCGTCTCTCCTTCCAGGCCGGTCTTGAAGATTGAGTACATCACGAGATAGGGATTGGCGTCAGGCGCAACGGCGCGAAATTCCACGCGCATGCTGCGTTCGTTGCCGATCGGGACACGGATCATCGCGCCACGATCCACAGGCGAAGCTTTGAGCTGATTGGGCGCTTCGAAATGCGGGTCGAGCCGGCGATAGGCGTTCACGCTGGAGTTCATCAGCAAGCACAGATCGTTGCCGTGGGTGCGCACGCGATCGATAAAGGCCCAGCCGAATTTGCTGAGCTTTTCCTCGCCCTTGGGATCCCAAAAGAGGTTCTTGCCATCCTTGCTGACGGAAACGTTCGTATGCATGCCGCTGCCATTGACGCCCACGACGGGCTTCGGCAGGAAGCTGGCGGTGAGCCCCATTTTGTTGGCCACCTGGCGACACACCAATTTGTAAAGCTGGATCTGGTCGGCCGCGCCAACCACGTCGGTGTAGCTGTAGTTGATCTCGAACTGCGAGGGCGCGACTTCGGGGTGGTCCTTCTCGTTCTGGAAACCCATGGCGCGCTGCACCTCGGCAGTGGTGTCAATGAAGGTGCGCAGGGGGTCGCCGGGCAGCGAGTGGTAGTAGCCGCCGGTGTTCACATACTCGAACTTCTGGGTCTCGTGGTATTGCCGCTCGGCGTCCGGGCCTTTGAAGAGGAAGCCTTCGATTTCGTTGGCAGCGTTGAGCGTGTAGTCTTCCTTCTTGTAAAGCGAATCAGCGTAACCCTTGAGAACTCCGCGGATATCGGCATTGTACTGAGTGCCATCCTTGTCGATGACATCGCCAAACACGAGCACCTTGCCGCCGCCGAAGATGTCGGCAGGCCCCCAATAGAACGAGGCCCAGTCCATGCCCAGCCGAAGATCGCTCTCGCGCTGCGCCGTGAACCCGCGAATCGAGGAGCCGTCGAAGGTGAGGTTGTCGTAGCTCTTGATCAGGAATTTCTTGTCGTAATCGAGCATGTGCAGACGGCCTTCCAGATCCGAGAAAAGCACGGTGACCGCTTTAATGCGCTTTTCGTCGGTAAGGTACTTCAGGCGTTCTTCCTGGATTTTGCCGAAGGGAATGCGTTTCTTGCGTTGCTCTTTCGCTTTCAAATTCAGTTCTTCCAGCTCCTCATAACTGAGGGCCAGAAAATTACGCAGTTCGTTGGACATAAATCTCCTTGAGATGGAGCGAATTGAAATTTTTTGAATCGCTTTGCACTGACCACCTGGTCCCATTCGTTCTGGAAGGACCAGGCGGCTACAGATGAAGCCAAACGAATGCGCTTGGCGCAAGCGGAAGCAGTCCCTCGGGCCGGCCTCTCCGGCCCTGGGGATGAGCATCATCAACAAGCACTCAGATGTCGTAATAGAGGTGGAACTCGTACGGATTCGGGCGCATCCGAATGGGGTCCACTTCGTTCTTGGTCTTGTACTCGATCCACAAATCGATCAACTCCTCGGTGAACACACCGCCTTGGAGGAGGAATTTGTGGTCCGCCTTGAGAGCCGCGAGAACGCCGTCGAGAGAACCGGGGACGGATGGAACCTTGGCCGCCTCCTCGGGCGAGAGATCGTAGCTGTCCTTATCGAGAGGTTCGCCGGGATGAATCTTGTTCTTGATACCGTCGAGTCCGGCCAAGAGCATTGCCGCGTACGCCAGATACGGATTACAGGACGGGTCGGGCGGGCGGAACTCCAGCCGCTTGGCCTTGGGGCTGTCGGAATAAACCGGGATGCGCACAGCAGCCGAGCGATTGCGCTTCGAATAGGCCAAGTTGACCGGCGCTTCGTAGCCAGGAACGAGCCGCTTGTAGGAGTTGGTCGTCGGCGCAGCGAAGCCCAGGATGGCCGGCGCGTGCTTCAGCAGGCCCCCGGCGTAGTACAGCGCGGTTTCGGACAAGCCCGCGTAGCCATTGCCGGCAAAGAGCGGCTTGCCCTTCATCCAAAGCGACTGGTGGGTGTGCATGCCGGAGCCGTTATCGCCAAAAAGCGGCTTGGGCATGAACGTCACGGTCTTCCCAGCTTTGTACGCCGTGTTCCGGAGGATGTATTTGTACTTCATCATTTTGTCGGCGGAGCTGACGAGCGTATCGAAGCGCATGTCAATTTCGGCCTGACCGCCTTGCGCAACCTCGTGGTGATGACATTCGACGTCCACTCCGGCGTTGATCAGGTGTTGCACCATTTCGGAGCGCAAGTCCTGGAAATGATCGGTGGGAGGAACGGGGAAATAGCCTTCCTTGAGACGCGGGCGGAAACCGAGGTTGTCCTCAGCGCGCCCCGAGTTCCAGCGGCCCTCCTCCGAGTCGATGAAGTAATAACTGTGCTGCGTTGAGCTATCGAAGCGGACGCTGTCGAAAATGAAGAATTCGGCTTCGGCGCCAAAGAAGGCCTGGTCGGCAATGCCGGTGGAGTTCAGATAGGCTTCCGCTTTCTTGGCGATGCCACGTGGGTCGCGGCTGTAGGGCTTAAGCGTTCCGGGCTCATAAGCATCGCCAATCAGGACGAGTGTGGGGACAGCGCAAAAAGGATCCATGAACGCAGTGTTCGGATCGGGCAGGAGCAGCATATCCGATTCATGAATGTGGGCCCAACCGCGAATCGAACTGGCATCAAAGCCGAAGCCTTCCTTGAAGGAATCTTCGCTCAGTTCGGTAATGGGGAAGCTCACGTGTTGCCAGATGCCCGGCAGATCAATGAAACGCATATCGAGGAACTTGGCGTTGTTCTTAGCAGCAAATTCGAGTACACCTTTGGCGTCCATTCACGCTCCTTGGAAGTGGGATAACTTGGACCGGCGGCCTGCCCCAGGCTCACCCACGACCGACTGGTCAAGCCGGGTAGCATATCGCTCACCTGTACCGCCGTCAAATTGAAAAACGCGTTTTCCGGCGCTTTATCGCGTGCAACTTTGCATGCAATGCATCAGAAAATGTGATGGCATCTGGCCCCGCGGCTCGAGAAACTACGTTCCGCAGACCGGCTCGAAGAATTCCTGGCGATTCCCGGCAATTTCCTCAAAAGAGACCACGACTTTCTAAGCCGTTCTTCCTGGATTTTGTTGACTAGAAAATCAAACAATTCGTTGCATGCGAATCCCCTCGGCAGGCTGCGATTAAGAATCTTTTGAGTCCGGATTTATTGACCAACTGGACCCTTGATAGATAAAAGGGATCGCGGCCTTCCACGAAGCGTCAATAGGAAAAAGGCCGGAAGAGAAAAGGAAAAAACAAATCGAGGATCCCTAGGGAACTACAGGGGCGATTCGTGGCTCGGCTAGGTACCGTTGGATTTCCAAAGAGAATGTCCCGTAACGGAACGGTTTCCCGCGTTGATGCAACTTCGTTCCTTGGACGCCCAGGTAAGCGCCTAATTTGCAGTAAGTTGGGAATTTCTCACAATGGCCACCCTCCTGCACTTTGCTGGTTTAGCAGTATTGTTCGACGACCGGAATGCAACGTGGATTGGCACCGGCCAGCCTGCATTGCTTCTCCGCGTCACTCAACACCCCAAGGAAAGTCCACGGATTATCCAGCCAGAACCCCCACGGGCGCCGTGCTTCTACCCTGATGGAATCACGACGCCCGATCCTCCCCAGACCAGGCCGTAGCTCCGCTGCGAGTTTTTCCGTTCCGCAAAAGAGCGCCCGCCCGTGTTGCCACGAGCGGGCGAGGGAGAGGAGGCTTCTTTCTTGTTCTATCGGGAATTCGATGTGCCGCCGGCGGCGGCGTTGCTCGCCGCGACGTACGGCACTGTGACCGTGCTGTCCAACCGCGCCAGCATGCCGGTCTGCGCGGGCATTTCTACTTCCTTACCCTTTCGCGCAACCACATAGATGGCCCCGGCGGCAAAGCCGATGCCAAAGCCCCGGGCTACGTTGCTGAACACCACGCCGGCCGCGGAACCTCCGCCGCCGCCAATCGCCAGGCCCAACGCGTCGCCCTTGTAGTCGTGCTTCTCCTGGACCACTTCGCCTTCCACGATCTTGACGTCGTGGCGGCGCTTGCTGTCTGAGTTGATGCGCGGCTGCCCGATGGCCAGCAAGCTCATCTGTATCGGAATGAGCCGGCTATCCATCTCGATGCTCTTGAAGGTGAGGTTCATGTACGCCTGCCCGCGAAACAGCGCAAACTGTTTGGGCCGCTGGATCATGCCGATGACGCCGTGCACGCGCGTGCCCGCGGGAAGAAGGATGCGGCTGTCGAGTGTGACCGGTTGCGCCAAAACGGCGATGAAGGGATCGCCTTCCTTGGCGCTGGCCGAATTGATGCCATTGAGCAGTGTGAGATGGATTTCGGTGCCCTGCAGGACCTGGCGCGGCTCGGCGTAGGTGGGTGGCGCCGCGGAGCACACAAGGGCAAACACCAATAGAAGAGATACCACTACTTTCATGTAATTCCTCCTGCCCTGCACGGTGCGTGCAGGTGTGATGTCCCCGTGACGTGGGGAGGTCCCGCGAACGGGACCCGGCGCTGGCGCGCGGACCTTGCGGCCCAGATGCGGTCGGGGACACAAGGCGGTTGAGGAGGAACTCCAACCGAGATGTAGTGTAAATCACACGATGGAGCGCGCGCCACGATGTTTTGCGGATGTGCTGTGTTGGGCAAGACGTGGAGCCGCTTCGCGGCTCCGGGCAAGGAGGAGTCGGCCAGTACGAACCTAGGAACACAGACCCTTCGTAGCTCAGGGTGAACAAGAATGTCTGTGCCACGGCGGGGGAAACCTGTCGAGCCATTTAAGAATGTAACCCTGGCTGGGGTTGTCGAGACATTGGAAATGTAACCGAAAGTTTGTTGTTGCGGCTGTGGGAAAGTGGGAATCCCGCGGGGGGTGCGGGATTCCC
>Ga0074044_10001365_pt1 | contig 22149 bp, 18 predicted proteins | sample BogForMeECP23OM1_FD_94443 | JGI IMG/M metagenome (GOLD analysis project Ga0074044, IMG submission 94443) | Bog forest soil microbial communities from Calvert Island, British Columbia, Canada - Bog Forest MetaG ECP23OM1 | ecosystem: Environmental > Terrestrial > Soil > Wetlands ...
CAACTGGAGGGGTCGGGCGAGACGAAGGCTTTGAAATCGCTGGGGGGCGAGTCCAAAGGTCGGCACTACAGGAGGTGAGCGATCAGGCCGCTTGGCAGGGGATCGGAGTCGTGATCTTCGGCCTCGGCTGGGCGGGGAGGTCGAGCTTCAGGCGCTGCAGCAGGAGCCGCTGGTCGTTTTCCGGTTCGGTATGGCGCGATAGGATGACCGTGCGCCCGTCTGTCGTGGGCAATTCGACGTCGATCATTTGGATGGCGGCAAGCTTTTCGAGCACAGCCCTCGGCGTCAGCCCCGGCGCCAGCGCCTTCAGCCGCTGCTTCAGCGTGACCATCAGGCAACCAAGGTCTTCAGGACGTTCAGCCAGTCCGTTCCCTCGCGCGAGGGCGGCAGCGCCGGACGCCAGAAATCGTCCATTCGCAGCTGATCCCACAGCACCATCGCCAGCCAGCAGGCGCCCCATTGACGCGCTCGGCGCAACCGCATTGCGCTCAGCCGGATCGAAACCACGTCGCAATCGAGAACCGGGGCAGGACGATCTTCGGGAAACAACGCGATCTGCCTCGATCGCCCCGCTTCGTCGAAGACTTCGACAGCCCGACTCCATGCCGCCCGCTGGCTGTCGTTGATCTCTCCGAGATAGAGCACCTGTCGCTGAACCACGCGACCGCTCTGGACGCGACGGTTCTCGACGACCGACCAGGTCCGATGCTCCTTGCCGTCCTTGCGGCGAATCTTGTGGCGCAAAAACATGCCGCAGACTCGCGCCGCACCCCTCGCCGCGCAAGGGACTTGGTCGGCACTACAGCCGTTTCCGGCCCGACTGACGCAACGACTCCAATGGCTTGCCGTCGCCAAATCCGGCGAAAATCGCAAAAATCGGCGCCAGTTGGTGAAGTCGGGTTAACGGCGCATCACAGAATTCCTAGACCTAGAATAAAAGTTCCCTGAAATCGGAAATAGTCGCCGGAACGGGACGGAACACCTGCCAACACATGAGCAGGCGGCCAGAGGGCTGTTGACAACGACGGGGCTATCGGGTCGCGCGCCGGAGCCTAAAGCGGAGCCAGGTATCGCATGGGGTCGACGGGCTTGCCGTCCTTGCGCAATTCGAAATGCAGATGCCGGACATTGCCGCTGACCCCCGATTTGGCGATGATCTGCCCGCGCCTGACCGTGTCGCCCTGCTGGACGTCGAGTTCGCTGTTGTCGGCGTAGGCTGTCACATAGCCGTCGGCGTGGCGGATCAGCACGAGCTTGCCGTAGGTCTTCAACTCGTCGCCGGCATAGATGCAGACCCCATCGGCGGCGGCGTGGACCGCTTCGCCGACCGGCGCCGCGATGTCGATGCCGTCGGTCTCGCCGCTCTTGAACGCCTGAACGATCGGCCCTCGAAGCGGCCAGCGGAATCTGTCATGCGCGCCTGCACCGCCGGCGGAAGGTTCCTGCGACAGCGCGGGTCCGACGGCGAGGCTCGCGAGGACGAGCGCCGCGAGGCCGTCCCTGACCGCCGCCATCCGAGGCCGCCTCAGTGCTGCAGCGCCTTGACGATCGCGTCGGTCATTTTCTTGGCGTCGCCGAACAGCATCAGCGTGTTGTCGCGAAAGAAGAGCTCGTTCTCGACGCCGGCGTAGCCCGAGCCCATGCCGCGCTTGACGAACAGAACCGTCTTCGCCTTCTCGACGTCGAGGACCGGCATGCCGTAGATCGGCGATTTCCGGTCGGTCTTGGCGGCCGGGTTGGTGACGTCGTTCGCGCCGATGACGTAGGCGACGTCGGTCTGGACGAATTCGTTGTTGATGTCCTCGAGCTCGAACACCTCGTCGTAGGGCACGTTGGCTTCGGCGAGCAGCACGTTCATGTGGCCGGGCATGCGGCCGGCGACCGGGTGGATCGCGTATTTAACCTCGACGCCCTCCTTCTTGAGGAGGGCGGCCATTTCCCGCAAGCTGTGCTGCGCCTGCGCCACCGCCATGCCGTATCCCGGCACGATGATCACTTTGGAGGCGTTCTTCATCATGTAGGCCGCGTCTTCGGCCGAGCCCTGCTTGACCGGGCGCGTCTCCTTCCCGGCCGCCGGTCCTGCGACCTCGCCGCCCCAGCCGCCGAGGATGACGGAGATGAACGAGCGGTTCATGCCCTTGCACATGATGTAGGACAGGATCGCGCCCGACGAGCCGACGAGGGCGCCGGTGATGATGAGGGCGAGGTTGCCGAGGGTGAAGCCGATGCCCGCCGCCGCCCAGCCGGAATAGGAGTTCAGCATCGAGATGACGACCGGCATGTCCGCCCCGCCGATCGGAATAATGAGCAGGACGCCGAGCGCCAGCGCGACGAGCGCGATCAGCCAGAACCAGACCGCCGCCTGCGTGGCGTAGAAGATCGCGATCAGCACGACGAGGGCGACGCCGAGGCCGCCGTTGACGACGTGCCGCTGCGGCAGAAGGATCGGCGCGCCCGACATGCGCCCGTCGAGCTTGAGGAAGGCGATGATCGACCCGGTGAAGGTGATCGCGCCGATGGCCTGGCCGAGCGACATTTCGATGATGCTCGCCGGATGGATGCCGGCGCCCTCGGCGATGCCGAACGCCTCGGGCGCGTAGAGCGCGCCGGCGGCGACCAGAACCGCGGCGAGACCGACCAGCGAGTGGAACATCGCCACCAGCTGCGGCATCGCCGTCATCTTGATGGTGCGGGCGCGCCAGACGCCGAGGCTGCCGCCGATCGCGATTGCGACAACGATCAGCAGCCAGGAGATCGCGCCGGACGGCGGCTTCAAGGCGAGCGTGGTCAGGACGGCGATCGCCATGCCGATCATGCCGAAGCGGTTGCCCTGGCGCGAGGAGGCGGGCGAGGAAAGGCCGCGCAACGCCAGGATGAACAGGATGCCGGCGACGAGATAGAGGAGGGTGGCGAGGTTGGCGTTCACGGTCCGTCAGCCCTTCTTCTTGTACATCGCAAGCATGCGCTCGGTGACGAGGAAGCCGCCGAAAATGTTGACCGAGGCGAGAATGAGCGCGACGAAGCCGACAATGCGCGCGAAAGTCGAACCGCTGTCGACCGCAGCCACGCCGACCGAGAGCAGCGCGCCAACGACGATGACCGAAGAGATGGCGTTGGTCTCGGACATCAGCGGCGTATGCAGCGCCGGCGTCACCGACCAGACGACGTAATAGCCGACGAAAACAGCGAGGGCGAAGATCGCCAGCCTGAACACGAACGGGTCGATCGCGCCGCCCGAGGCCGCATGCCCCGCCGCGGCTAGCTGGTCGCCATAGGTTTGTATCGACTGGCCCGCCTGCTGCGCGACGTCGGCGGCGGCTCTGAGTTTGGCGATTGCGGCGTCGAGGTTGTCCATCCGGCTCTCCGGGGTTTAGCGGGCAGGCGGCGCGTCGGGCCTACTAGGGTTGAAAATTGGGATGAACGATCTCGCCCTTGCGGGTGAGGCAGGTCGCCTTGACGAGTTCGTCGTCCCAGTTGACCGCGAGCGCCTTGTTCGCCTTGTCGATCAGGGTCTCGACAAATGCGTAGAGGTTGCGCGCGTAGAGCGCGGAGGCGCTGGCGGCGAGGCGGGTCACGCTGGAATCGCCGGCGATCTTGACGCCGTTGTCGCTCGTCACCACTTCGCCCGCCTTGGCGAGTTCGCAGTTGCCGCCGCGCTCGACGGCGATGTCGACGATGACCGAGCCGGGGCGCATCGACTTCACCATGTCGGCGCTGATGAGGCGCGGCGCGGGGTGGCCGGGGATCAGCGCGGTCGTGACGACGATGTCCTGCTTGGCGATGTGCGAGGCGATGAGCGCGGCCTGCTTTGCCTTGTAGGCGTCCGACATTTCCTTGGCGTAGCCACCCGCGGTCTCCGCCTGCTTGAACTCGTCGTCCTCGACGGCGACGAATTTCGCGCCAAGCGACTCCACCTGCTCCTTGGTCGCCGGGCGGACGTCGGTCGCGGTGACGACCGCGCCGAGGCGCCGTCCCGTCGCGATCGCCTGGAGGCCCGCGACGCCGACGCCCATCACGAACAGCTTCGCCGCCGGAACGGTGCCGGCCGGCGTCATCATCATCGGCATTGCCCGCCCGTACTCGCAAGCGGCGTCGATGACGGCGCGGTAGCCGGCGAGATTCGCCTGGCTGGACAGGACGTCCATCACTTGCGCGCGGGTGATGCGCGGCATCAGCTCCATCGCGAAGGCCGAGACGCCGGCCTTCGCCATCGCCTCGATCGCGTCCTGATGGCCGTAAGGATCCATGATCGCGACGACCAGCGCGCCGCCCTTGACCAGGCCGAGCTCTGCCGTGCTCGGCCGGCGCACCTTGAGCACGACGTCCGCGCCGAACGCCTCGGCGGCGGAGACGATCCGCGCGCCCGCCGCCTCATAGTCCGCGTCGACCACGCCGGCCTTGACGCCCGCGCCGCGCTCGACCGCGACTTCCGCCCCGAGGCCGATGAATTTCTTGACCGTTTCGGGGGTCGCCGCGACGCGCGTCTCCGCGGGGTCCGTTTCCGTGACCACTCCTATCAGCATGAGACTTTTCCCAAAGACCGTCGATATTCGGGCGGCTTCTGCCATCCTCGACCAGTGTTTCCCCAGCGAAGGTGCGGCCGATTGCGCAGCGCCGCACTCCCTTAGAGCATCGCACGTCTGGCCGCAACGCGGCAAAGTGTCAGACGGCGAGCGCGGCGAAACGCATGGCGCGGCTCCGGCTCATCGGGCCGCGGCCCTTGGGAGGCGAAGTCGCGAGCGCGTCGCGTACGAGGGACGGGTCAGGCGCGGGCGACGGCCTCTATCGGGCGATCGTTCGCCTTGTCTCGGGATTCAAGCGCCTCGAACTTAAGGAGTTCCGCCTGGGCTTCGTCCTGCGCGGCCTTGGCCTCTTCAATCTGGGCCGCGAGTTCGGCGATCGAACTCCTGAGGTTGTCGCGGCGAACCGACGCTGCCCGGGCATAGGTCGGATAGGCGAAATGGCGCGGGTCGCTGATGCCCGCCCGCTTTTCCTCATTGGCGATTTCCCGATCGAGCTCGGCCGACATGCGGGTGAACTCTGCCTGCATCATCTCGATCTGGCGGACGCGGCGCCGCTTTTCTTCAAGCTGAAAGCGCTTCAGGCGGATCAACGTGTCCCGCGACTTCATTCCAGGACGCTCCTTGCAACAACCTACGCAGAAGGGCGTCGCCGCCCTCGGACTTGATCACCACGAAACTGTCCGAGAATGCCGGACGAAGGTTTCTCCTTTGTTACCGTTTCCGCGCGGAAGGGGGCCCTTCTTGAAAGCATCCAGGAGGAGGACGTTCGTCCGCCGTCGGCGGCGCGTTAGCACTTCATTTACGCGGATCGTTAACAATCAAGGCGGATCGCGGCCCCCGGGCGCCAAAATTCGCGCCGGATATCCACAGGCCGGCGACGGCCTCGAGCGCCGGCGGATCCGCGAGTCCGATGAGTCCGTTGCGTCAGTTTCTTAAATCGTTACATGAAAAACGGTCAACGCAAAAAAAGAATAAATTTCAGAGATTTAGATTAGTTACGCAAGGTTATGGGGATGGACTTGCATGAAGGAATCATGATTTGTTAACCAATGTCCGTCACTGTTTGTTTCGAATCGGGTCCCAATCCGACTGCGCGTCGGCCGGGGGGTTGGATGTTAAGGCGACGTACGGAACCGCGGTCACGAGGCAAGGCGAGGCGGGGAGCCTAACATGCGGGTACTATTGATCGAGGACGATGCGGCGACCGCGCAAAGCATTGAGCTGATGTTGAAGTCGGAGAGCTTCAACATATACGCGACGGACCTCGGCGAGGAGGGCATCGACCTCGGAAAGCTGTACGATTACGACATCATCCTGCTCGACCTGAACTTGCCGGACATGTCCGGCTACGAAGTGCTTCGCTCGCTGCGTGTAACCAAGATCAAAACGCCGATCCTCATTCTGTCGGGGATGGCCGGCATCGAGGACAAGGTCAAAGGGCTCGTCCACGGCGCCGACGACTATCTGACCAAGCCCTTCCACAAGGACGAACTGATCGCTCGCATCCACGCGATCGTGCGGCGATCGAAGGGGCACGCCCAGTCGGTCATCATCACCGGAGATCTCGTCGTCAATCTCGATCAGAAGACGGTCGAGGTGGACGGCGCACGCGTGCATCTGACCGGCAAGGAATACCAGATGCTCGAGCTGCTCTCGCTGCGCAAGGGCACGACGCTCACCAAGGAAATGTTTCTCAACCACCTGTACGGCGGAATGGACGAGCCGGAGCTCAAAATCATCGACGTCTTCATCTGCAAGCTGCGCAAGAAGCTGGCGACGGCCTCCAACGGACGCAATTATATCGAGACGGTCTGGGGCCGCGGCTACGTTCTGCGCGAGCCGTCGCCGGCCGACGAGCGCATCACCGCGTGACCGCCCCGCGGACCGCGGACGCGGCCCGCGTCCTCGAGGCATGTCGGCGCCTACCGCGGCAGGGTCGTCCCGCCCATCAAGGCTTCGTCGATCGATGCCGCGCATTGACGGCCCTCGCGGATCGCCCAGACGACGAGCGATTGGCCGCGGCGCATGTCGCCGCAGGCGAAGACCTTGGCGAGCGACGAGGCGTACCGGTCCGTGTCGGCGGCCACGTTGCCGCGGCCGTCGAGTTTCACCCCGAGTTCGCTGAGCATCCCTTCCTTGACCGGCGACACGAAACCCATCGCCAAGAGAACGAGATCGGCCTTCAGCGTGAATTCCGTTCCCGCGATCGGCTTCATCCTCTCGTTGACGTGCACGCACTTCAGGCCCGTCAGAACGCCGTGCTCGCACTCGAACGCCGTCGTCATCACGGCGAAGTCGCGCTCGACGCCTTCCTCGTGGCTCGACGAGGTGCGCAGCTTCAGGGGCCAGTTCGGCCAGGTCAGGAGCTTGTCCTCGGCCTTCGGCGGCATCGGCAGGATTTCGAGCTGGGTCACCTTGAGGGCGCCCTGGCGGATGGACGTGCCGATGCAGTCGGAACCCGTGTCGCCGCCGCCGATCACCACGACATGTTTGCCGCTGGCGAGGATCGCGTCGTTGGTGCCGAGCGGCTCGCCCGAGACGCGCCGGTTCTGCTGCGGCAGGAAGTCCATGGCGAAATGAATGCCGACGAGGTCGCGGCCCGGCGCTGGCAGATCCCGCGACTCCTCGGCGCCGCCGGCCAGCGCAATCGCGTCATAGCTTTCGATGAGGCTTCGGGCGCCGACGCTCGCGCCGACATGGGCGTTGAAGTGGAAGACCACGCCCTCGGCCGTCATCTGCTCGACGCGACGCTCGACGTGGCGCTTCTCGAGCTTGAAGTCGGGGATGCCGTAGCGCAGCAGCCCGCCGGCCTTGGCGTGCTTTTCGTAGACGTGAACCTCATGGCCGGCGCGCGCGAGCTGCTGGGCGCAGGCGAGGCCCGCGGGACCCGAGCCGACGACGGCGACCTTCTTGCCGGTCCTCTGCTCCGGCGGCTCGGGCGTGATCCAGCCCTCCGCGAAGGCGCGGTCGATGATCGCGCATTCGATCGTCTTGATCGTCACCGGCGCGTCCTGAATGTTGAGCGTGCAGGACGCTTCGCACGGGGCGGGGCACACACGGCCGGTGAATTCGGGGAAGTTGTTGGTCGAGAGCAGATTGCGCGCCGCCTCCTGCCAGTCGCCGCGGTAGACGAGGTCGTTCCAGTCCGGAATCTGGTTGTTGACCGGGCAGCCGTTGTGACAATACGGGATGCCGCAGTTCATGCAGCGCGCCGCCTGATTGCGGGTCGCCTCTTCGCTCAACGGAAGAACGAACTCCCGATAATGGCGAATTCGGTCCGAGGCCGGGGCGTAGCGCCGGTCCGTCCGATCGATTTCCAAAAAACCCGTCACCTTGCCCATGCTCGTTCCTTCCCCTGTCCCGCGAGGGCCAGGGCATGGGGACGGAGGCGCGCACGGCGCTTTCCGTCCCCCGTACTCGACACAATCAAAAGGTCTTGGCGACCCCGCTCCTGCCTGCGGCTCACTCTCCGGCCGCCAGCATCGCCCGTCCACTCTGTGCTGAAAGTTCCGCCAGCGCGCGCCGGTACTCGACCGGCATCACCTTGCGGAACTTGGGCAGGTACGTCTCCCAATTCTCCAGAATGCGCCGCGCGCGCGCCGATTCGGTCGCGCGGGCGTGGTTGACGATGAGCTGGTGAAGGCGCTCGGCGTCGAAACGGCTCATGTCGTGCATCACGTCGACCCGGCCGTGCGCCTGTAGGTCGCCGCCCGAGTGGAGATGACGCACCATGACCTCTTCCTCGCCGGCGACCGGTTCGAGCTCGACCATCGCCATGTTGCAGCGCTGGGCGAAGGTTCCGGCCTCGTCCAGCACATAGGCGATGCCGCCGGACATCCCGGCCGCGAAATTGCGGCCGGTCTCGCCGATCACGACGACGACGCCGCCCGTCATGTACTCGCAGCCATGGTCGCCCACGCCCTCGACCACCGCGACCGCGCCGGAGTTGCGCACGCCGAAGCGCTCGCCGGCCACGCCGCGGAAGTAGCATTCTCCCGCGATCGCGCCGTAGAGCACGGTGTTGCCGACGATGATCGACTCCTCCGGCTTCAGCTGCACGGCTTCGCGGGGCGGATAGACGACGAGCCGTCCGCCCGACAGGCCCTTGCCGACGTAGTCGTTGGCGTCGCCTTCGAGCTCGAGCGTCACGCCCTTGGCGAGGAACGCGCCGAAGCTTTGGCCCGCCGTGCCCTTGAACTTGATGTGGATCGCCTCGTCGCGCAATCCGGCGTGACCGTAGCGCTTGCCGATCTCGCCCGAGAGCATCGCGCCGGTCGAGCGATCCGAGTTGTGGATCGCAAGGTCGAGGCGAACGTGCTTGCCGCGCTCGACCGCGTCCTTCGTCTCGGCGATCAGGCGGCGGTCGAGCACGTGCTCGAGCCCATGATCCTGGTCGATGCTGCGGTAGATCGTGTCGCGGGGCCAGGGCTTCGGCTTGTGGAACAGCTTCGAAAAATCGAGGCCCTGCGCCTTGGCGTGTTCGACGAGCCTCGCCTTGTCGAACATCTGGGTTTGCCCGATCATTTCGTCGAACTTGCGGTAGCCGAGCGCCGCCATCAGTTCCCGCACTTCTTCTGCGACGAAGAAGAAGTAGTTGATGACATGCTCCGGCTTGCCGACGAAGCGCTTGCGCAGGACCGGGTCCTGCGTCGCCACCCCGACGGGGCAGGTGTTCAGATGGCATTTGCGCATCATGATGCAGCCCGCCGCGATGAGCGGCGCCGTGGAGAAGCCGAACTCGTCGGCGCCCAACAGCGCGCCGATCACGACGTCACGACCCGTGCGCAAGCCGCCGTCGACCTGCACCGCGATGCGGGAGCGCAGGCCGTTCATCACGAGCGTCTGATGGGTCTCGGCGAGGCCGATCTCCCACGGGGAGCCCGCATGCTTGATTGAAGTCAGCGGAGACGCGCCTGTGCCGCCCTCGAAGCCGGAAATGGTGACGTGGTCCGCCTTGCACTTGGCGACGCCCGCGGCGACCGTACCGACGCCGACCTCCGAAACGAGCTTCACCGAAACCTTCGCCTCGGGGTTCACGTTCTTCAGATCGTAAACGAGCTGCTTCAGGTCCTCGATCGAATAGATGTCGTGGTGCGGCGGCGGCGAGATGAGGCCGACGCCCTGGGTCGAGTGCCGCACCTTGGCGATGACCGCGTCGACCTTGTGGCCGGGCAGCTGGCCGCCTTCGCCGGGCTTTGCGCCCTGCGCCATCTTGATCTGCATCATGTCCGAGTTGACGAGATACTCCGTCGTCACGCCGAAACGGCCGGAGGCGACCTGCTTGATCGCGCTGCGCATGGAATCGCCGTTGGCCATCCGCTTGAAACGGTCAGACTCCTCACCCCCCTCGCCGGTGTTCGACTTGCCGCCGATCCGGTTCATCGCGATGGCGAGCGTCGTGTGCGCCTCGCGCGAGATCGAGCCGAACGACATCGCTCCGGTCGAGAAGCGTTTGACGATCTCCGCCGCCGGTTCGACCTGGTCAAGCGGCACGGGCGCGCGACCTTCGGTTTCCGCCGTCTTGATAAGGAAAAGGCCGCGGATCGTGAGCAACTGCTCGCTCTGTTCGTTGAGCGTTTTGGAGAAGGCGCTGAAGCGGTCGCGCGCGTTCCCGCGGACGGCGTGCTGCAGAAGCGAGACTGTCTGCGGCGTCCAGTTGTGCGCTTCGCCGCGGATCCGATAGGCGTATTCGCCGCCGACTTCGAGCGAGGTCCGCAGCACCGGCGAATCTCCGAACGCCTCGGCGTGACGACGCCGCGTCTCTTCGGCGATCTCGGCGAGCCCCGCGCCCTCGATCGACGTCGCCGTGCCGAAGAAGAACTCGTCGACGAACGCCTTCGAAAGGCCGACGGCGTCGAAGATCTGCGCGCCGCAATAGGACTGGTAGGTCGAAATGCCCATCTTCGACATGACCTTCAACAGGCCCTTGTCGACCGACTTGGTGAAGCGCTTGATGACCTCGTAGCTGCTGATCGGCTCAGGCAGATCCTTGGCCATCGCGGATAGAGTCTCGAAGGCGAGATACGGATTGATCGCCTCGGCGCCATAACCCGCCAGGCACGCGAAATGGTGGATTTCGCGCGCTTCGCCCGTCTCGACCACAAGGCCGACCGACGTGCGCAAGCCCTTGCGGATGAGATGATGATGCACCGCCGCCGTCGCAAGCAGGGCAGGGATCGGAATGCGGTCCGCGCCGACCATGCGGTCTGAAAGGACGATGATGTTGTAGCGGCCGTGGACGGCGGCTTCCGCGCGATCGCACAGGCGCTTGAGCGCCTCCTGCATGCCCGCCGCGCCCTTCTCGACCGCATAAGTGATGTCGAGCGTCTTTGTGTCGAACGAATCCTCGAAGTGGCCGATGCAACGGATCTTCTCGAGGTCCTCGTTGGTCAGGATCGGCTGGCGCACTTCGAGGCGCTTGTGCCGCGCCGTGCCTTCGAGGTCCAGAAGGTTCGGCCGCGGTCCGATGAACGACACGAGGCTCATGACGAGTTCCTCGCGGATCGGATCGATCGGCGGGTTCGTCACCTGCGCGAAGTTCTGCTTGAAGTAGGTGTACAGCAGCTTGGACTTGGACGAGAGCGCCGAAATCGGCGTGTCCGTGCCCATCGAGCCGACCGCCTCTTGACCCGTCGTCGCCATGGGCGTGAGCAGAAAGGCGAGGTCTTCCTGCGTGTAGCCGAAAGCCTGCTGGCGGTCGAGCAACGACACGTCGGCGCGCGCGGCGCGCGGCGCGACGGGATTGAGATCTTCGAGGACAATCTGCGTCTTCTCGAGCCACGAACTGTAGGGGTGGGCGCGCGAGAGCGTCTGCTTGATCTCCGCGTCGGACACGATGCGGTGCTCGTGAAGGTCGACGAGCAGCATCTTGCCCGGCTGCAGGCGCCACTTGGCGACGATCTTTTCTTCCGGGACCGGCAGCACGCCCATCTCGGACGCGAGCACCACCAGATCGTCGTCGGTGACGAAGTAGCGCGCCGGCCGAAGTCCGTTGCGGTCCAGCGTCGCGCCGATCTGGCACCCGTCGGTGAACGCGACAGCCGCCGGTCCGTCCCACGGCTCCATCAGCGCGGCGTGATATTCGTAGAAAGCGCGCCGCTCCTCATCCATCAGCGGGTTGCCGGCCCAGGCCTCCGGGATAAGCATCATCATCGCGTGGACCAGCGAGTAGCCGCCCTGAACCAGGAATTCGAGCGCGTTGTCGAAGCAGGCGGTGTCGGATTGACCTTCGTATGATATTGGCCAAAGCTTCGAGATGTCGTTGCCGAACAGGTCGGAGTCGACGCTCGCCTGGCGCGCCGCCATCCAGTTGACATTGCCGCGCAGCGTGTTGATCTCGCCGTTGTGCGCCACCATCCGATAGGGGTGCGCAAGGCGCCAGGACGGGAACGTGTTGGTTGCGAAGCGCTGATGGACGAGCGCTAGCGCGGTCTCGTAACGCGGGTCGAGAAGGTCGCGGTAGTAGGGCGCCAGCTGGCGAACGAGCACCATCCCCTTGTAGACGATCGTGCGCGCCGACATCGACACGGGGTAATATTCGGCGATCGGCGGGCTGCCGATCTCGTAGACGCGGTTCGAAACGACCTTGCGGATAATGAAGAGCCTGCGCTCGAAGTCGTCTTCGCTCGCGATGTTCGCAGCGCGGCCGACGAAGATCTGCTGCACCACCGGTTCGACCGCCTTCACGCGCTCGCCGAGCCCCGAATTGTCGACCGGGACGTCGCGCCAGCCCAGCACCGTCTGGCCCTCGGCCGCGACGACCTCTTCGACAATGTTGCGCACTCGCTTGCGGGCCTCGCCGTCGCGGGGCATGAAGAACTGGCCGATCGCGTAATGGCTCGGCTGGGGCAACGCGAATCCGAGCTTCAAGCACTCCGGCGCGAAGAACCGATGCGGGATCTGCGTCAGAACGCCGCAGCCGTCGCCGAGCGTGGGATCGGCTCCGACCGCGCCGCGATGGTCGAGATTGACCAGAATCTGCAGGCCCTTCTCCAGGATGTCATGGGACCTGCGGTTCTTCATGTCGGCGACGAACCCGACGCCGCAGGAATCATGCTCTTTCGCGGGATCGTAGAGACCCTGGGAGCGGGGAGTGAGCGGATCAGCCCCGTGAGGGACGCGTGCGCTCGCCGGGCCGGCCAGGCATTCCTTCAGCTGGGTTTCGGCGTTCATCTCTCAGCTCCCCCGACAGTCGGGTTCCTTCGGCGACTGTCATTTCAACTTTTGAAGGCGTATCGTGGACAAGAACGCTGCGCCGCGCGCAGCCGACTGGGCTTCACGCTTCGGATTTCGTTCGATCCGTTTTCGTCGTCCGATACGACAACGTTGCGCCTCGTACACTTGTTCGCGGCGAAGCCTGCCTCGTTCGCGAATGGTCAGCAAAACTGTCCTATCATAAAACCATGCCAGAAATGAACGCGCGACACAAGCGGACGGGCGCGAATTTTGGCCCGCTTTCGCCGCGCGCCGGAACAGATTTCGCCGGGCGCCGGAACAATTGCCAAGGCGCCGCAACTTGAGGCAGTTTCGCCATCAGGACGGGCAGTTCGCGGGGAGCGGCCGGACGAAAAGAGGCGTGGATGAACTTTGCGAGCGACAACGGCGCAGGGGCGGCGCCGGAAATTCTCGAGGCGATCGCGGCCTCGTCGCGGGTCAACGCGCCAGCCTACGGAGCCGACGACTACACGGCGCGGGCGACGGCGATGCTGAGCGAAGTCTTCGAGACGAAGACGGAAGCCTTCCTCGTCGCGACTGGAACGGCCGCGAACGCGCTTGCCTTGGCGTCGCTTGCGAAGCCGTTCGACGCCGTATTCTGCCATGAGGAAGCGCACATCCACGACGATGAGTGCGGCGCGCCGGAATTCTTCACCGGCGGGGCGAAGCTGGTCGGGATCGCGGGGGAGGGCGGCAAGATAATGCCCGACGCCCTGCGCGAGACGCTCGGGCGCTTCCCGCGCGGCTTGGTGAAGTCGTCCCAGCCTGGCGCGCTGTCGCTGTCGCAGGCGACCGAGGCCGGAACGACCTACCGGGTGAGTGAGATCGCAGAGCTCTGCGACGTCGCCCACGCGGCGGGGATGGGCGCGCATATGGACGGGGCGCGCTTCGCCAACGCGCTCACGGCGAGCGGTCTGTCGCCGGCCGAAATGACGTGGCGCGCCGGAATTGACGCGCTCTCCTTCGGCGCGACGAAGAACGGCGCCCTCGCCTGCGAGGCGGTCGTCTTCTTCGATTCGGCCCTGGCGGCGAACTTCGCCTATCTGCGCAAGCGCGGCGGGCATACGCTGTCGAAGGGGCGGTTTCTCGGCGCTCAGATGGAGGCCTATCTGAAGGACGGTCTGTGGCTCAGACTGGCGAAGCAAGCCAACGCGGGGGCGCGGCGGCTGAGTGCGGAACTCGCGAAGGCGCCCGGCGTGCGGCTTGCGTGGCCGACCGAAGCGAACGAGGTCTTTGCTGTTGCGCCCGCGGCCACGGTCGGCGCCTGGCGCGCGGCCGGAGCCGCTTTTCATGAATGGAGCACGAAATCGATGGCGAGCGAAGGCGGGCCTCGCGAGGGTGAGGCGCTGGTGCGGCTGGTGACGTCGTTCGAGACGAGCCCCGACGAAATCGATCGGTTTCTCGCTCTTTGCGGTCGCGTCGAGAGTGCGTTCGGGGCAGCGCCGTAACCACGCCGCATTTGGCGCGACAGATAGCGTCCCAAAGGCGAATTTGGAGCGGTCAAATTATGGCGGGGTTTAGCAGGCGTCTACGACAATTTGCGACGCGCGCGGCCTTCGCGGCGGTGACGGCCTTCGCGGTCGTTCCTTCGGCCGACGCGCAATGGTTTCCGTTCGGAGCCGCGCCGCCGGGCGAAATCGTCCAGAGACTGCAGGCGGAGGGTTATGTCCTGCTCCATCCGCTTCAACGCAGGGACACGGTCTATCTCGCCGACGTCGCCGGCGGACCGGCCGGACACGAGCGGTTGGTTCTCGACGCCTGGAGCGGAGAGATCCTTCAGCGGTTTGTCGCGCGGCGTGGGGGTTTCGTGCCCGAGGGCGGCGAATTCAGCGAGCCGCCGCCGCTCGGCCCGCCGCCGCCGCGCGATTTTCGCGAGGGAAACTACGGCTATGGATCGGAAGGGCCGCCCGGCGGTGGCGAAGCGCCGCCGAGGGCCAGGGTCCGGTCGAGGCCTGCTGCGACGGCCCGCAGGGGCGGGGAGCCCAAGCAGACGACGCCGACCGCGCAGCCCGTCGAAACGCGGAACGCCGGGACTGGGAGTCCAGGCGCGGTCCCTGCCGCGCCTGCAACCGCCGCCTCGCCTGCGGCCGCTCCGGCCAATCCGAACGCGGCTGGGCCGGCTAAGGCCGAAACTGCGCCCGCAAACGCTTCTTCGGAGCCCTCGAAGGGGGCTCAGCCGAAGCCCGCAGCCGCCTCGTCTCCGGCCGCGGCGGCGGCTGCGCCTGCCAATCCTCCATCGGGGCCCGCCGAGAAGCCAAGCGGAAAGAAAGTGAACGACGTCCCGGTCAACCCGCTGGATTGAGCCACGCTGGATTGAGCCAAAAGAGAGGGCGCCCTCTCGGGCGCCCTCTCGAACTGCCGAAGCGGCTGCTTACGCGGCCTGCTTCGCGGCCGGAGCCTCGATCGTCTTGCCGGAGCCGATCGGGATCGTCCTGGGCTTCTGCGCCTCCGGGACCTCGCGGACCAGATCGATGTGGAGCAATCCGTTCTCGCTGGTCGCGCCCGTCGCCACGACATGGTCGGCAAGCTGGAAGCGGCGCTCGAAGGCGCGAGCGGCGATCCCCTGATAAAGGACGTCGCGTTTTTCGTCCTTGCCGTTCGACTCCTTCGCCCCACGCACGGTCAGCGTGTTCTCGCGGGTCTCGACCGAGAGTTCGTTCTCGGCGAAGCCGGCGACGGCAAGCGTGATCCGATAGGCGTTTTCGCCAGTCCGTTCGATATTGTAGGGCGGATAGGTCGGAGCGTTCTGCTCCGCGCCAACCGCCTTGTCGAGCATCGCAAGCAGACGATCGAACCCGACGGTCGAACGATAGAACGGCGCAAGATCATAGTTCAGCATATTCACATCCTCCAGAGTGAGCGATATGGCGGAGAACGCCCCGATTGGCTGCGTCCCCGCTGCGGTTCCCTTGGACACCGCACACCTTAATTTGGGGCAGAAAAGCCGCAATTCAAGAGCGCCCGGCTTCGCCACAAAAAATGCAATGTCTGCGGCGATAGGCCGTGATTGCGCGGGCGCGAATCGCTCGCTATAGCGCAATCATGGGGGAGGCTCGGGCCTCCGGTTCATGGGGTGTGGAAATCGCATGAGGAAGTCCCTATTGGCTGCGGCCGTCGGCGCGGCCGTCGTGTGCTTGTCCGTGGCGGCGTTCGCGGGGCCGTCCGGTCCCCAATCTGATGAGGACAAAACGCCGAAGCCGCTGCCGCCGCTGCAGAAGAACTTTCCGCTGGACCAGACCTGGTCGCTGCGCGAGCTCAACGGCAAGCCGGTTCCCGAAGGGCTCGACGCGAGCCTGAAGATCGACGGCGCGCTGCGCGGCTCCGGCTTCACCGGCTGCAATTCGTGGTCGGCGACGCTTTACCCGGTCAAGGACCAGCACCTGATGGTCGGCCCGTTTGCGATGACCAAGAAGCAGTGCCCCAAGGACGTCATGGCGATCGAGATTGGCTTCCTGTCGAGCCTGATCGGCAACCCGACGTGGGACCTCGTCAACGGCGACCTGGTGATCAAGGGACCGCGCGGTTCGATACGGCTCGCCCGGTCGTTGTGACCTGAGGCTTCCGCATCGCCTGGGGCGCCGAGGCCTCGCCGTCGCGGCGCCCATCCCAAGCGGCAACGGCGCCAACCCCAAATCCATGCCAACTTTTGGCAAGAGGCGGCGTTTGCCGTTTTGAGCTTTTTCAATGGCTTGCGGGACGCTAGCCTTAAAAAGCGCCGCAACCGACATTGGACGGGAGGCACCTCCCGCCTCTACGCGTCAACTTCTGAAAAGTCAAGATTTTGTCGGCACCCTCGGACGCTGCCGGATTGCGGCAAATGCTCGCTTGCGTTTGCGGCGCCGCTGCTGCCGAGACGGCGTCAAGAACGAGCCAAAGACGGTCGGGTCAGCGTAACGCCCGCAATGCAAACGGAAGCAAGGCGCGGAAAAAACAGGAGGAATGCGCAACGGAACAGGTGCGTAACAGGAGCCTTACAGGATCGAAATAGGGAGAATGCAGGCATAATCGGGGCAAGAACCCCTATTCGGGTTCGGGGGAGGAGACCCGCCATCTGACGGCCGCCAGCATGCTGCAGCGACATCGGCGCGTCATCCCGAGAGCGGAACGATCTCTGCGTCGCTCACGACCGTCGCCGGCGCGCCTTCGTGCGGCTCGAAAACCACGCGGCGCTTGTGGAAGGCGTTCAGCGTCGATTGATGTCCGATCGAGACAAGCGTCGTCTGCGGCAGCGTCTCGGCGATCGCGCGATAAAGATCGGCCTCGCTCTTCTCGTCGAGTGAAGCGGTCGATTCGTCGAGGAACAGCCAGTCCGGCGCCGCGAGCAGCGCTCTCGCGACGGCAAGGCGCTGCTGCTCGCCGCCGGAAAGCCGCATCTGCCAGTTGTCGCTGTCGTCCAGCCGCCCGACGAGACCCGGAAGGCCGACCTTCTTCAGCGCGTCGGCAAGCTCGCGGTCGGCGAAGGTCGAGGCCGACGCCGGGTAGGCGAGGGCGTCGCGCAACGGCCCGATCGGAATGTAGGGCCGCTGCGGCAGCAACATGAGCTTCGCGTAAGCGGGCTGCTCGATTTCGCCTGACCCGAACGGCCACAGGCCGGCGATTGCGCGGAAGAGCGTCGACTTGCCCACGCCGGAGGGGCCGACGACCAGCGTCGACTCCTGCGGGATCAGCGCGAGATCGCCGACATGCGCGAGCTTGCGTCCGTCCGGCAGCGCGATGTCGATGTCGGGCAGCGACAGAACCGGGCCGCTCGCGGCGGCGGTCTTGAGGCGCGGCTCCCGCTTTTCTTCATCCATCGCCCTCGCGAAGGCTTCTTCAAACGACGTGAGACGCGCGACTGTGGACCGGAAATCGGCCAGGCCGATGTAGTTGTTAACGAAGAAGTTCATCGAGCTGTTGACGTTGCCGAACGCGTCCGCCGACTGATTGAAAATGCCGAAGTCGACGATCTTCAGGTAGTAGAACGGCGCCACGACCACATAGGGGATGATGACGGAGATCTGGGTGTAGAACTGGCTGAAGGCGATAAGAAACGTGCGCACATGGATGATGCGCCGGATGGTGCGGACGACGTCGCCGAACACGTTCCCCGCGCGATCGATCTCCCGCTCCTCGCCCTTGAGCAACGCGATCTGTTCGCTGTATTCGCGGATGCGCGCCAGGTCGAAACGGAAGTTCGCCTCGACCGCCTGCTGGCGGAAATAGAGCCTCGAAAGATTTTGCCCGATGAGTTGAATGACGACCGTGGCGACGCAGGCATAGAGGACGGCGACCCAGAACAGAAAGCCTGGGATCACGATGCCGAAGATCGGGGCGTCCATGGCCCGCGAAATTCCCCAGAGGATGATCGAGAACGACACGAGGTTGGTGGCCGAGGAGATCGCCTGGATCGTGTAGTTGTAGATGCCGACGTTGCCCGAATTGATGCCGGTCCCGCTGCCGTTGATGAATCCGCCAATGTCCTGCGAGATACGCTGATCCGGGTTGTCGCTGGTGTAGCCGCCGAGGTCGCGCGACCGGTCGCCGTTGTCGAAGTTGCTGGCGTTGAGCGCCAGCTTGTAGTGCATCGACCCGAGGAGCCAGCGCGAGGTGAACGACGCCGTCATCCATCGTCGCCATTGCAGCACGAAATTGGAAGCGACAAAGAACTCGAAGATGCCGGCGGTAATGGCGATCATCGCGAGCGGCACGAAGATGAACATCAGCTGATACCAGAACGCGACGCGATGCGCTTCGTCCGCGACCTGGATCGCGTTGCCGAAATCCCTCTGGAAGAAGTTGAAACGCAGGGCAAGCGCGACCTGAAATTGATTGATGAGGATGAGAAAGAAGACATTGACGCGCGCATAGAGGTCTTGCCGGACGATGATCGGCCGAAGCGGCAGCGGGCGGATCGAGATCGGCGTCCGCGCGGCGAAGAACGGGTCGGCGATCGTCATCATCTTGCGCACCAGGCGGAAGTGCGAGACGCCGAAGATGACGAGAATGAACAGCGCCGTCGCGAGCGGCAGGTAGCGCGGCAGCTCGTATTCCTCGTAGCCGTGCGGCCAGTATCCGAGCAGGGCGACGAGGTCCAGGACGCCGAACAGGACCGTCTCGAAGGCGAAGAGTTCGCAAAGGATCGTCAAGAAAGTCGAGAGTTTCCACTCCGGCATGGAGGCGACCGCGGCCAGCGCGGACGCGCCGCCGATAAGGAGCGTCATGCCGTCTTCCTCATAGGCCCCGATGACGAGGGCGAGGGCGGCGAAAACGGCGAGGCTCAACATGCGCATGGTCGAAAACCTGGGCGGCGGGAAACCGGAGAGGCGCCACTAGCAGACGGATGCGGGCATTAGAAGGGCGGCGGGGCCAGCGCCGGGATGAAAAGTTGGCAATGTCGGACGACGCGCGTCCAAGTCCTCTTCGGAAGCAGCCGCGATGCTCGCCATCCAACTGAACCATCCAGCCTATGACTGTACGTATCTTGCGCTGGCGCGGGCGCAGGGCTGTGTGTTCGTCACTTTCGACGAAGGCTTTGTCCGCAAGATCCAGGTGGCCGGCACGCCGGATATGCGGAAGTCCGTAGCTCTGCTTGGAGCGGCCTCCTCACGATGAGCGCGCGCCCTCGCGGCGTAACACTTCTCGGAAGCTAGCCACTGGATGGACTGATTCCAGAAGCTGCCGTAGTGACTCCACTTGACGAAGTGGGTCCCCCAGTGCGGCGCCAGGTCGCTCGTGAAGTCCGTCGACCGTTTTTTGCCCACCTGCCAGACGACGATGAGCGGATCCGCGCCGCCGATGGTGGCCAGCACCCGCGCGTCCTTCTTGGGAAAGGCCCTCTGGTAACCGAGGAACTTTGTCCAGCTCGCCGGGATCCCCTTCAGTATTGCGTGATCGCCCTCCAACACGACCACGACAAGTCGAAGCGCATCGCGACCAAGAACGGCGACGTGATCTTGGACGTATTCTTCGAATCCGCGCCTGTGCTTGCGGCGTCAGCGGTCTCGGTTGAAACCGTCCGACCGGACGGGGCGCGACAGGTTTTCGCGTTCGTCGATAAGGGCGGCTTTCTGGAATCCGTCGAGGAAATTCCGGAGCCGCACGCTTTCAACGCCAATGTCAAAATCAATGGGCAGACCTATCCCGTCGTTTTTGAAGGGCATGAGCTTGCGCACAGCGCAGCGGCTCGCGACAACAACATGCGCGCCGCTGTCGTTCACGTCATCGCCGACGCTGCCGTGTCGGTGCTGGTCATCATTGGTCTGATTCTCGCGCGCGCGTTCGGGTGGCTTTGGATGGACCCGCTCGCGGGTATCGTCGGAGCCTTCGTGATCGCCAGTTGGGCGCTCGGCTTATCCGCGACACCGGCGCGATCCTGCTCGACGTGAACCCGGACGGGCGCATGGCGGATAACCTTCGGCAGACGATTGAGGGGGAGGGTGACGCACTCTCCGACCTCCACCTTTGGCGGCTCGGACCAGGCCACCTCGGAGCGAGTATGTCCGTCTGCACACGCGAAGCGCGCGGGCCGGATTATTACCGGAGCAAGCTGGCGCGCTTCCGCTCGTTGTCGCATCTTACAATCGAGGTCCACAGTGTTTGATCGACGTGGATACAAAGCTCATCCAGCATGGGCGGCCTGAAACCTCTTTGGTTAAGCGACAAGCCATGTCCGACGACTGCTGTTCAGACGTCCAAGCCAGTTGCAGCCCGCCGCCCCTGATTTTGCCGGAGCGGAAGGTGGTCGCGACGAGCCCCGCCGAAAGTTGTGCGGATGAAACCTGCGGCTGTCATGGCGGCGTGCCGGTCTTCGACGGGATGGACCCCCGCTACAGACGCGTGCTGTGGGCCGTTATCGCCATCAATGGCACAATGTTCCTGACCGAGATGGCGGCGGGGCAACTCGCGGGATCGCAAGCCTTTTCTGGGCGATACAGTCACCTATGGATTGAGCCTCGCCGTGATCGGCGCGTCGATTCGCACGCGGGCGACTGCCGCGCTGTTTAAGGGCCTGTCGCTGAGCCTGATGGCGTTGTGGGTTCTTGGCTCGACCCTCTATCACGTGCTTATTCTTGGCCTGCCGAGCGCCGAGCTGATGGGGGGCATCGGGGTAATGGCCTTGGCCGCGAACCTTTCGAGCGTCCTGCTGCTGATGCGCTACAAGGACGGCGACGCCAACGTGCGGTCCGTTTGGCTGTGCTCCCGTAACGACGCGATCGGCAATGTCGTCGTGATGCCGGCCGCTCTTGGTGTGTGGGGCACGTCAACCGCCTGGCCTGACCTCGCGGTCGCTGCCCTCATGGCCGGTATGTTCCTCACCTCATCGGTGCAAATTCTGCGACAGGCCTGGGCGGAATACAGCGATCGGAGTGGTCCCTACGCGACTGGGTCGAAGGTGAGTGGGGCCACATAAGGCCGGGCGTGGCCGTGTCCCAAAACCTTCGTCTTCTGGCTTCAGAAATTTGGCGCGCGGCAACGCCGGCGGCCACGTCACCCGGGCAGTGATGGCATATCAGACGAATCTTGTCTCCACGCGGGCAGGGTGAACTGAAACGTGGCGCCCGGCCCAACATTGCCGGAAGCCGATAGTCGTCCTCCGTGCGCTTCGATGATCGAACGGCAGATCGAGAGTCCCATGCCCGTGCCGCTGGATTTGGTGGTGAAAAAGGCGTTGAACAGTTTGTGCGCGTTCTCCGTGGAGAACCCGACACCACAGTCCTTCACCGTCACCAGTACTTGATGTGCTTCGTGCTGGCGCGATCGGATCACCAGTTCGCGCCGCCGATCCGTGACCGGTTGCATCGCTTCAACGCCATTGATCACCAGATTGATGAGCACTTGCTGCAGCTGTATCCGATCGCCGCGGACCACGGGCAGACCGGGCGCGAGTTCCGTCCGCAGCGACACCCGGTGAGTGAACACCTCACGCTGCACCAGGATGATCGTCTCGTTAATGACGTTATTGACGTCGAGGCGCGCCTTCACCGGATCGGCCTTTTTCGAGAGCGCACGGATGCGCTGGATCACCTCGCTCGCCCGTTTGCCATCCTTGATGATGCGCTCCGCGGCGCCGCGCGCTTCGACCAGATCGGGAGTTCCGCGGTCGAGCCAGCGTACACAGGCCTCGGCGTTGGTGACGACAGCGGCGAGCGGCTGGTTCACTTCGTGAGCGATCGAGGCGCTCAGCTCGCCCAAGGTTGTCACGCGCGTAACATGCGCGAGCTCTGCCTGCGCCTTGAGCAATTTCGCCTCGGTCCACTTGCGCTGGATGATGAGGCCATTGACAAAAAACGAAATCGCCAAAAAAGCGGCTATCGTTGCGGCGCCCTCGAGCTCGTCCAGCCGGAAACTCAGCAGGGACGGAGCGTAGAAGTAGGTCAGACACCCAGCAGCGACTATGCAAAGAACAACCGATCCAATGAATTCGCTTGTCAGG
>Ga0074044_10001366_pt1 | contig 22136 bp, 20 predicted proteins | sample BogForMeECP23OM1_FD_94443 | JGI IMG/M metagenome (GOLD analysis project Ga0074044, IMG submission 94443) | Bog forest soil microbial communities from Calvert Island, British Columbia, Canada - Bog Forest MetaG ECP23OM1 | ecosystem: Environmental > Terrestrial > Soil > Wetlands ...
CCGCCGATTGGTAGAAGCGCTCCAGGTGAGCGTCCAGGCGAAAGATCGCCGGTTCACCGTCCACCGCATAGCTGCGAATGCCTTCGAACACTCCCGTCCCGTAATGCAGAGCATGAGTGGAGAGCGGCACCGTGCTCTCCGCCCAGGGCACAAATTCGCCGTTCATCCACGTCCATTGGATGTTTTCAAACGTCATTTTGATCGCCCCCGTAGCTGGAACTGCGCTGCCATCATTGTTGGAGGAAGCGGGGAATTCGTAAATACAATACGTTAAGCTCGACGTGCAGTTACCTATAGTTTATAAAGTATAATGGTTATATGACTTTCGATAATGCAGAGATGGACGAGACCGGCTGGCACATTCTTGAGGAGCTGCAACAGAACGGCCGCCTCTCGTTTGCCGAACTCGGACGCCGCGTCGGCCTGACCCTCCCCGCCGTTGCCGAACGCGTCCGCAAGATGGAAGACGCCGGTATCATCACCGGCTTCCGCGCCGAGGTGAATCCCGCCAAGATCGGCCTGCCCATCGCCGCTTTCATTCGCATCAGCGTCGTCGGCGACGTCTTCGCGCGCATCGCCAAAGCCGTCCGCGACATGCCCGAAGTCCTCGAATGCCATCGCGGCACCGGCGCCGATTCGTTCACCCTGAAAGTTGCTGTCGAATCCGTGCAGCATCTGGAGCGCCTGATCGACAAACTGACGCCCTTCGGCACCACCTCGACTTCCATCGTTCTCTCGACTTTGGTCAAGCACCGATCCTTCATGCGCCGCGCCTCCAGCGCCCGCAAGAAGTGACTTTCCCCGATCGCACCGGCGATGCTCTACAATTCCCCGGTGCGTGCGTTCACATTGATTTTCACCGTCATAGCGGCTCTCAGCCTCTTCGCTTCGGCCCAGGCCACATCTATGCGGAACACCGGTTTCGACAGCAATCTGCGCGGCGTCAGCGTCAGTAAGACGCACTCGGGAAATTATGCAATGTGGGTTTCGGGCACCAAAGGAACCGTTCTTCGCTCGCTCGACGATGGCCAATCCTGGAAGCAACTCAAGGTCGAGGACGGAACCGATCTCGATTTCCGTGACATCGAGGCCTTCGGCGAAACTACCGCCTATGTGATGTCGAGCGGCGATGCCGAGAATTCACGGATCTACAAAACCACCGACGGCGGCAAATCATGGACACTGCAGTACACCGACAAGCGCCCCGGATTCTTTCTCGACTCGCTCGCCTGCGATTCCAGGACGCATTGTTTCGCGCTGAGCGATCCGGTCGACGGCAAGTTCCTGATCCTGACCACCAGCGACGGCCAACACTGGAAGGAACTGCCGCGCGACAAGATGCCCGCAGCGCTTCCGACCGAAGGCGCATTCGCCGCCAGCGGAACTTCCATCGCACTCTGCAGTGACAAAGACATCTACTTCGGCACCGGAGGCCCTGCCGCACGCGTCTTTCACTCGGCAGATCGCGGACGCTCCTGGAACGTGACCGAAACGCCCATGGCCAGCGGCAGCGCCTCCCGCGGAATTTTCAGCGTTGCCTGCCATGGCCGCTCCCTCGTAGCCGTCGGAGGTGACTACCGGAGCCCAGCCAGCTCGAACCAAGTCGCGGTTTATTCCTCGGACTCCGGTGCAACATGGCATCTCGCCGAGCAGCAACCGGGCGGTTATCGCTCAGAAGTGGCATTTCTTTCTGGCCGACGTTTTGTGGCGGTCGGAACGAATGGTAGCGACATCAGCGACGATGCTGGCGTTCACTGGAGAAGCATGGATACACTCAACCTGAATGCCTTCAATTTCGCCGCGGATAGAAGTTGCGCGGTTGGCCCAAAAGGAACGGTCATCGCCGTCGGCGAGCGATCACACTAGAAATGGTCTAGCAGGCTGCGGAAAAACTCGCTGTTGCTGTTGATTTTGGGTGGCGCAGCGCTTCAGCGCTGCGGTAAGTGCATTGTCTTGAATCCGGCTTTAGCCGCTGAGGGCACTGCTCACGCTCAGAAACGACTTTTTCCGCAGCCTCCGAGAGCCGGGCGTCCCCGCCCGTCCCTCCACCGTTTGATTCAACGCACTTCGATTGAAACCAATTCACCCTGGCTCTTCCCGACTGCACGATAGTTCACTGACACCAGCCGGTTCTTCCATTCGCAGGAAAACTGGTCCTCACCAATGACCAGCAACGATTTGTAATCCGCGGCATGCATCTTGTAAGTCACCATGCCGCTCAGGATCGTGACCGTTGCCTCGGGAGGCTTTGAGCAGTCACTGCCCACGAGCTTGCCCTTAAGAAATTGCACCGGTCCGGTCGTGCCCGGCTTCGGGGGCGCGGGTTTCGGCGCTGCGTCTTCATCCTCTTCCGCTGAACTCGCGGCCGCGGCCGACGCGCTCGTCCCAGCCGAAGGAGTGCTCGCCGCGCCCGCCGGCGGTGCACTTCCGCCCGCTCGCTGCGGGCGCACCCCATACTTTTGCAGCGTCTCTAAGTCGTCTAACTGCTGCTTCGCCGCCGCTGCCGCCGCCCGATCCGGGCCCGCCTTCAGCCGCGTAAACACTTCCCGCGCCAGGTCCCATTTCTTGCCCGCAACATAAATCTGTCCCAGGTTGAACTGATACTCCACATTCCGCGGCGCCAAAGCGATCGCCTGCCGTTGCGCTTCCAGCGCCGAGTCGATTCCGCCGCCCTCGACTCGCGCCATTCCCAGCATGTTATAGGCGTCGGCTAACTCGGGATACCAATCCGCGACCGACCGCAAATCCTGCATCATGTTCGCGAGTCCTTGGATTTCCTGCCGCGTCGCCTGCGCCTTCTGATACTTCAGCGCCGAGCGGTAATACCAAAGCCACGGGTCCCGCGGATTTAACTCCGCCGCCTTCTCCAGTTCGTCGGCGGCCGCATCGAATTTCTTCTGGCGAATATCGTCGCAAGCCAGCCCACGATGCGCCGCCTCATTATCCTTAGGATCCGCCGTCAACTGTTGCAAGTCGTGCAGCGCCTGATCGCGATGCTCTGGAATGCGCGCCATCACGTCGCCAATCACCGCTTTCGCTTCCTCATCCTTAACCGGACTAACCGCGATCCCAATATCGTCAGCGTCAAACGGAACAGGGAAATGATTCGGCTGCTGCATGTCCACCGGATTTGCAATCGGCTTCTTCGCCTGATCGAGCGCAATACCCAACCCGCTCAGCGATTTGAAATATGTCTTCACCGCATCTTCCATCTGCTCCGGCGACAGATCAAACGCCTGCACCATCGCCTTCTCCACCGGCACTTTCTGGTTCAGCACCAGGTCGAAGTAAGTTCCCGCCTCCGGCATCTTGTTCTTGTTTACTAGATAGTGGACGACCATCCACGACTGCGCGTAGTACAGCGTGTTGTGTGTCCCCTCGCGCGCGCCCGACCCGTCATGCTTCATCGTGAACAGGTCCGCCATCGACAGCCATACCGGCGAACTTAGCAGCTGCGTCAGCGACTGCGGCGTGTTCGGATCGCGCCGCAATTCATCGAAGGCGTCCTCGTGCCATTCCGGCGCCAGTTCCGGATCGCCCCCTATCTCCACTTGCTTGCCGATCGCTATCGACCCGAAGTATTCCGCCAGCCCTTCGTCGAACCAGTCCTGCGCCGGAGGATAGTTGAAATTCAGAAGATAATGCGCCAGCGGATGCGCCACCGCCCGCCAGGGATCGGCTTCAAGAAGATTCAGTACGATATAAACCCGATCCGATCCCGGAACATAAAACCCGCCCGCCGTGCTTTGTTTCGCGGGAGCAGCCATGCCATATTGCTTGTCGCTCTTGAGAGCAATGACGGTGATCGGCACCGGCATTTTTAACTTATTTTTCAGCAGCATCTGCCCAAAAACCGCCCGCATCTGCTCCATCCGCAAGGCCACTTCCCGTCCGCGCTTGTCGCCCGCATCGGTAAGCACGGAAAAATGCGCGGTGTGCACTTCGATCCACTTGGGCTCATCCTTGGCAAATGCAGGTGGCAAGGAACAACCCGCGACCAGCAGACTCAAAACAACCGCGCCGATACTCAACCTGCGATTCACGCTGGACTCCCTACCCGAAAATGCTAGCACGCCGTCCTCGCCAAGGCCTTTTATCTTGGCTCCAGGCCCGCGCGCACGTTACACTCTCGTCCGTGGCCACAGCTCCTTCTTCCCGCCTCGCCTGGATCGACTGGATGCGCGGCCTAGCCTGCGTCCTCATGTTCCAGACCCACTGTTACGACTCCTGGCTGGGCGGCGATGCCCGCCACACCAGCTTTCTCAAAGGATCGCAACTCCTGGGCACGCTGCCCGCGCCACTCTTTCTTTTTCTCGCCGGAATTTCCTTCGCCTTGGTTACCGACAAACTCATGCGCAAAGGCCTGACCACCGGCGAAATCACCCGCACCATGGCTCGCCGCGGCGCCGAAATCCTCGCCTTCGGACTCCTCTTCCGCTTGCAGGAATTTCTCATCGCCTGGGGATGGGCTCCTTGGTCCGACTTACTCCGCGTGGACGTCCTGAACATCATCGGTCTCTCCATGATCCTGATGGCGCTACTCTGCGACATAACGATGCTCGTGTGGGGACGGGCGAGGTCGCCCGTCCAAGCCGGGCGAAGCTCGGCAGTTGCCGATGGCCGTTACAACTTTCGCGCCGCAATTGTTGTCGCGGCCCTAGCAACAACCGCTCTAATCGCCTTACTAACTCCGCCCCTTCACACCACTTGGCGCCCAACCTGGCTGCCCTGGCCGCTGGAGTCCTACATCAACGGATGCCACAACCTGGGCGCTCCTCAGTCCTGGCTTTTCCCTTTGTTCCCATGGGCAGCCTTCGCCTTTGCTGGTCTGGCTGCTGGATTTATTCTCTTCAGCGACCGGGCCCGCAACCAAACTGCAGGGACGCTGGCGCTGTTCGCCGCCGTCGGAGTCGTAGCCATCCTCGCAGCGTACCAATTCGACCACTCTTCCTTTCATCTTTACTCTGTTTATAACTACTGGCACACCAGTCCCAACTTTCTGATGATGCGCGTCGGCCTCTTATTAGTGATTGCCTTCTTGACTTATGCCTGGTGCCGCTGGGGGCTGGCAACGCGTGGTTTCAGCCCGCTAATTCAACTAGGCCAGACCTCCTTACTCGTCTATTGGGTCCACATCGAATTCGTTTACGGACGGTTTTCCATCCTGCCCAAGCGAGCCCAGACTATCTCCGGCGCTTCGTGGGGACTGTTGGACATTACTGTCTCCATGCTGATCCTTTCCCTGGTTCGTACCAGGATCGACTGGGAGAAGATCGGTTGGAGGAAGATGATGCGGAGAGTTCAGACTGCGTAGGATTGCGTGCGTGGATGTGCGCCTGTTTACTCCGACCCCTCCTCGCCCGGTCTTTTGGAATCATGGAGTTAGGAGGGAGCTTTTGGAATGTTCTTTGATTCTAAAGGACTTAAGGGTAAAGTATTTTAGAATGTGCGAGTTAGCGGCTTGACCTTCGAGGGGGAATCTTGTCAAGAGGCTGAACGAGCGCTTTTCGCCCTAAGTTACTCAGTTCACGGCAGATATATTTCCCTCAACCTTGTCCGTTTATCCCTCTGAATTTGAATTCGGAAGTATGTACTTTACGCAACCCCATGCGTATACTGTACGTCTTCCGAACTTCTGCGATGCGCGATAAGGAACCAGACAAGTCTAAGCCGGATCAGTCCGCGCAGCAGCCGCCTCTCGTACCGGAAATCCATCGTGTGCAGCGACCGAAGCCGAGAGACTTCTCGGCTGAGGACTGGAAAAACGTCACCGGCGTGGAATTGCAGCCAGTCTCAGCCTCACATGCTTGGTGGAACAAATATAAGAATTCAGAAGAGATACCACTGGGGATGCGTCCGATTCCCCCAGCCAAGCCAAATTCGCCAACGACATGGGCAATGGCTAAAGAGACGAAATTTGGCTACGGATTACTTTTCGTGGGGGTTGGAATGCCCTACTTAATAGAAAAGCTATTTGGTCCAGGCGCAGCCATTTTCGTTTCAGTCGGCTTTGTCATGATTGGCATAGTGTTTTTGGTGGCAGGGCATCTCCACCGGGAGAGGGTTGAATCGCAGGGATTGCGAACTATTCTTTTTGCTGGTGTGTTGATTTCTATTATTGTCGCTACGACATGGATGGTGATACATCAGCCAAGCTTTACGCCACAAGGCGCATCCGGTGGAAACACAGAAAAGCCCAATAAATAAGGTACTTTCTGTGATTTTATACTTGACACAACTTGCGCCAAGTAGTATATTAAAAGCATGAAAAACGGACACAATCTCTCGAAGTCAGCCGTGATTGAAAACATCCCGCTGGCCTGTTCCGATGAACTGATGGCGGTTGAGTTTCTTGAGAAACAGCGCTGGGGAAACGATCCCGCGTGCGTCAAGTGTGGCAGCATGGAAGTGTACAAAATGAAGGACGCCAAGACGGGCGAACGGAACAGCCGTTACCTGTGGCGCTGCCGAGATTGCGAAGATCAGTACACGGTACGGATCGGCACAGTGTACGAGGAATCGCGGATTGAGCTTCGTCATTGGTGCTATGCGTTCTGGCGTGCGTGTACATCGAAGAAAGGTGTCTCGGCTCTCGAAATCAAGAGGCATTGTCAGATCAGCTACAAGTCGGCCCTATTCCTCATGAACCGCATCCGCTTTGCGATGGCTCCCGATCCTGACGCTCCAAAACTCATGGGAACGGTTGAGTGCGACGAAATGTATGTCGGGCCGCGCAAAACGCGCTACAAAGGAATGAGTGGGATCGGTCGCTCTACCAGTAAGACTCCGGTGTTTTGCGCCGTAGAACGTCAAGGCGAGATTCGCCGCCGCATCGTCGCTGATGTCACGGCGGCAAGTCTCAAAGGCGCGATCCGCGAGGAAGTGGACCGACGCTCCCGCATCGTCACAGATGAATTTGCGGCGTATAGAGGACTCGGGAAAGAATACGCTGGCGGGCATGAAACAGTGTCCCACTCGACAAAGGAATTCGCCCGTGGCGACGTTCACACAAACACGGCGGAAAGCAGCCATGCGCTAGTGAAACGCGGCATCGTTGGCATCTATCACAACGTCAGCCGTGAATATCTGCACCGCTACCTGTGGCAGTTCGATTTCATGTGGAACACTCGGATGTTAAACGATGGCGAGCGCACAGTATTGGCAATGAAAGCTGCGGAAGGAAGGCGACTGATGTACAGGCCGTCAGTCAACTAGGAGTAGCCGTGACCTTTGAACACAAGATTGTAGTCGGATTGGATGACATCAAAGCGGTGACATTTGAGTGTAACCAGTGCCACACTAGGGTTACGATGTCCCCGGAAAATATCCGCGTCCCCCACAACTGTCACCAGTGTGACAGCATTTGGGTATATGGCGATCCCTCGAATTATCAGGCTGTCACCATGCCTCAGTTAAATTTTGTCAATGCAATTGGACAGATCAGAAAACAATTGGAGAAGAATGGCGGCGGCGCTTTCAGGATTCTCTTGGAATTCGATGAATCAGAAGGTTAAGATTTATGAAGATAACAACCCTATTTACGATTTCAGTTTTGATCGCGTTTCTGCCGCTCTGCCACGCGGGAAAGAAGCCAGCGATCTCCGAAGAAAATCTAGCCAAGTTGCAAACGGTCAAGACTGTGTTTGTGGATGGCAATAGCGAATCGGCAGACAAGCTCCGCGAAAAGCTGGAGTCATGGACGTGCCTGAAACTTACCAACAACAAATCTCAGGCCGACGCGATCATGAGCACCGAAGAACGAGAGAAGCCCAGCGACTATCACAAAGTTGCAGCGTCAGTGACCGTAACAATGCAGAATGGCGATCAGGTTTGGTCTAGGACCAAGACGGGTGTCGGTGTCGTTGGTTCCGGTGCAGGCATGGCCGCAGAGAATCTTCTACACGATCTGGCGAAGGATGCGTGTCCCGGTTGGTCACGAAGGAACCACTAAGACTGATATGGCAATCAAAGAGAAAAAAGCGAGCAAGAAAGCGCCCCCCGGCCCAAAGCCCGATGTCCTGAAACTCAAGGGCAGATGGCAGGACGCGGTTAAGAAGTCCCTGCAAAAGAAGAAACCGGCGGAGGGTTGGCCGAAGTAAAAAAGGGGATCGGAACGGCATGGACGACATTTTGCTATCAGGGTTGCGTAAAGTACATACTTCCGTTTGAAATAATAGATATAGAGATGGAGAAAATCAGCGCGGCCCAGCGGGCCGCGTTTTCATTTTGCGGGTCAGGATGGGAGTTATGGCGAGTTATCCAATTGAGATCCGGCGCTGCCGGCACGTCAAGACCAATGGCACGCAGTGCGGATCTCCGGCGCTCAAGGGCAAGGAACTGTGTTTCTACCACGAGCAGAACCGGCCACAGCCGGCCGAACTTTACATGGACGGAGAACGATATTGCGACAGCCAGATGGTGCTGCCGGTGTTCGACGACGCGCATTCGATTCAAACCGTGATCCGGCAGGTGGTGCAACTGATGCTGGCGCGGAGAATCGAGCGTAAGGACGCCGGGCTGCTGCTGTACGCGCTGCAAATCGCGTCCGGCAACCTGAAAATGATGCAGGCGGAAAAAGCCAAGCCGACGCAGGTGGTAGTGGAACCGGACAAGGCGGCGGAGACGCCGCTCGGCATGACTCCGTGGTCTGCCACCGGCCAGGGACATGATCGCGACGAAGCTGAAGGAGGGGAAAGCAATAATAATAATGAAGCGCAGCATTCACCCGCTCCCGTCGCGTCGCCTGAGGAGTTCTATGCCGCCATGAGCGCCGAAGAAAAAAAGGCGTTGAGAAAGGACTTCGAAGGGAGAGGCTTGATTCGGTCCGACGAATTCCTGGACTTTCTCTTGGACGATGGGCCTGATCCGCTACCGCTCGCGATTACCCGGCTTTGGGAGGAACGGGGGCGCAGGAAGCGGGAGCAAGCCGCGAGTTTGGAGAGTGCGGGCGAGCAGGAACTGCCTCCCGGGAGCATACAAGCGTGTCGGGGGAGGGGGGCGCGGATAGGCAGCAGGTGAAGTCGGCAAAGTGCGCGAAGGACGGGCACCCCTCGTCATTCGTGGTGACAGTAGATCGAAGGCAGGGCCACCCGGCCCGGTGACTTCGGTCGGTGTTAAAAGGACAAACCCGCGCTATACTTTCCCGTTCAAGGTGGTCCACCCGCCGCCAAGCGGCTGTCATAGGTCGCCGTCCATGTCGGGTAATCCGGTTGGACAAGGACGAGTTATGTCAAGGCCTCGTAGAGCTAGCGCGTTGAAGAATGTTCACCTGGCGTGCAAGGACTGCGCGGCTGCGGTGCACTCTGCCGCTGCGGGCACTGTACCGCCCAGGGCGTCGCGTCAGAGATCCGATCAGGTCGACAAGGTAGCGCAGTCGTTGGTCTCCCGCGTATATGAGGACGTGCTTCACCAGTCGTGTGTGATTTTTGTGGGCTCAGGCTGCACAACCGAGGGCAGAGGCTTGCATTGGGGTACCTTCTATGACGAAATCAAGGAGAAATCGGGACATCCTTCAGGTGCCCAGTCCCCGTCGTTCCCGGACCTGATGGAATACTTTTGCCAGCATATGGACGGGGGGCAACATAACAGGCTGATACGGGAAGCGGTATCCAGAATTGAGAGATTTTGCGTCCCCGGCGAGGAGAACTGCGCCGCAACTATGTTCGGGGAAGAATTGGCCAGAATGCCGTACTTCGATCGATTCGTCACTACCAATTGGGATCCCTTTCTGGAGAGATCCCTGGAAATGCTGATTCCGATGGTAGAAGATCGGGACCTTGCGTTTTGGGATGACCAGAAGCGCCAGGTCCTGAAGATTCATGGATGCATTACAAGGCCGCACTCAATCGTCGCGACGACAACTGATTATGAGAACTGTTTGAAGCGAAATCCCTTGATCTTCAATAAGCTGAAAGATCTGATGGCCACGAAAACCTTCGTGTTCGTGGGTTACAGTCTCCGCGATCCGGACTTTCGGCAGATCTGGGAGGGGATCACGAAGTCGCTGGGCCGATTCACAAAGCTAGCATATGGCGTAGATCCTAACGCTGCAGATGACGATGTGGACTATTGGAAAAGGCGCGGCATAGAGATTTTCAAAACGTCGGATTTAGCGTTCGTACGCGCTCTGCGCGTTAGGCTAGTGAAGGACGACCTTGTTCCGTCCGGACAGTTTCTTGAATTCCTTCACCGCGAAAGGCGCAGGATTACTAGGATTCATATCCGCCTAAATCAGATGTCTGACGGTGGATTCGCGTCCGCTATGTATCAGGATGGAGTGCTTCATGCTCTCAGCGATGTGTTGACCGCGATGGGGCTGGGAACAAAGAAGAAAGAGTCATTCGAACGAGATCTATTCGAGGCCGAGAGCGTTCTCAAGAAAATGTGGGGTCAGAAAGATCCTGTGGAGATCGCTTACTGGACCGGGCGAACGGAAGCCACCGAAATCTTTTGTTCCCGAAAGATCGAACAAATTCCTACGTACTTTCATCCGTACAGGTTGAGGCCTGTAGCGAGATTCGTCAAAGGAAAAGCTGCGTAAGCCCGGGCGGGCGGGGCGGGTGGCCCACGCGCGGGTGCCCCACTCATTCGCGCTCTTTGCGAATGAGTGGGCTTTCGACCTCGCCAAAACTCCTGACCGGACAAGTCTTGATTTCCGGCTCCACTCTCGAAAGTTCACGCGCACCGGTCCTGTTTCTCCGTAGAGATAGAGCTGGCTTCATAAATGTCTTTCAGCTTGGAAGGCAGGTCCCTCAGGGGCTAAAGCCCGCGTTTTTATTGGTCCTGAACGGCACGGCTGAAGCCGTGCCCTTCCCAAAGCCTATTTATCCCACTCATTCGCAAAGAGCGCGAATGAGTGGGGCACCCGCGCGTCGTTTGTAGTGAGAGCAGATCAAAGACAGGGCACTCGCCAAGGGCCCCAGCGGCTAAAGCCGGATTCAAAACAGTGCACTTACCGCAGCGCTAAAGCGCTGCGCCACCCAAAAGCGAGTGCAACATCGAATTTTTCCGCAACCTCGCGGGTGGTCCCCGTCTCCGGCGGGTAGTGTAACTGGCATCGTCAGGTGTAGGCAGAGAAGAAAAAGGGGGTGCGCCCCTTCTCGAAAAGCGCGAGAAGGGGCGCACCCCCGGTTGTTTCGGTTTATGTCGAAGACAAACCCTGGCTATAGTTCCGCGTTAAAGTCGCCCCCCGTCCCGAGGTCAATGCGTGCAATCGGGATTCTTCGGCAGTTATCGAACTTCGGTGGCGGGTGAACACGCTCTCCACGGGGTCGGGGAAGTCCCGCGAGCGCTCCACCTTAGATCGATCTCCTGGAAGAAAAACGCTGGGCGGCCCGCCGGTTGGTCACCGCGGCGTGTGACTCATGTCACTGATTTTAGATTCGAGAGGAAGATAAAATAAATTGTGCGAAGTGTGGACTACGCTTTGCGCAAGATTCGGCTGTCTACGAATTTGCCCCGGCCCAGGACGGGGCACGCGCGAATCCATAGAAAGCCCCATCCTACATACAGCCCAAGGAGGTCTTATGACACGCACTGCTGTCGCAATATGGAAAGGGGGCCCTGGAGCGGGAGAGGGCTCGGTTTCGACGTCCAGCGGCGTGATCGCGAACGCCCTTTATTCGTTCAGTTCCGGCACCGGAAATGAACCGTGCACCAGTCCGTCAGAAATGCTGGCCGCGGCCGTGGCCTCTTGCATGTCTCTGATGGTTACCCGAGAGATGAGCCGAGCCGGGCTCAGGCAAGAGTACGTAAAGACCGAGTCTATCTTGACTCTGGAGGAGAAGCAGCATCGCTGGCACATTACAGGCATTCAGTTGAATGTAACGGCTGACGTGGCGCAGACCGATGCTGAGAAATTCGAACATGCCTGCAAGAGTGCAAAGACGAAGTGCCCAATCTCTTGTGCTCTAAAAATCCCGATAAAGATGACAGCTCAGCTACAGACCGAACTACATGCGGTTGCAGCTTGAGAAAAACGACGGAATAGATCCGCCAGAGGGTGAAGAAGGGGTCCCTATCAGGGAACGGATAAAGGCGCTGTCGAACGCGCTTTCTACCCATCCTCTGAGGAACCTGAGGCACGGTGTCCCGTGCCGGGAGGTGCGCCATGCGTACCGCAGGGCTCGCTCCTGTCTCTGCAGAACTGCGAGCTGGCGAAGTCAAACATCGAAAACTCTATGAATGGGTAATGGAGATCCAACAGATTTGTAAGCCCGATCGCGTGCACTGGTGCGACGGCTCGGCTGAAGAATACCGCGAGATGGTGCGGCTGATGGTGCAGACCGGCACCGCTATTCCCCTGAATCCCAGAAAGCGTCCCAACAGCATTCTAGTGCGGTCCACCCCGGCAGACGTTGCGCGGGTTGAGGAGCGAACTTTCGTTTGCTCTCAGAATAGGGACGATGCCGGTCCGACGAACAACTGGGACGATCCTGGTGAGATGAAGGAGAGGCTGATACGGCTCTACACCGGATCCATGGTCGGCCGGACCATGTACGTGATCCCCTACAGCATGGGGCCGCTCGGCTCACCCATCGCCAACATCGGCGTTGAAATTACCGATTCTCCTTATGTCGTCGCCAACATGCACATCATGTCGCGGGTTGGCGCCCGCGTCTTGGACTTGCTGGGCAAAGACGGCGAATTCGTTCGTGGCGTTCATTCCGTGGGCGCTCCGCTCGGCCCGAATCAGCAGGACTCGCCTTGGCCGTGCAGCCCGGAGCAGAAATATATCTGCCACTTTCCGGAGACGCGCGAAATCTGGTCCTACGGATCTGGCTACGGCGGCAATGCGTTGCTGGGGAAGAAATGTCATGCCCTGCGCATCGCCTCCGTCCAGGCGCGGGACGAAGGCTGGCTGGCCGAGCACATGCTGGTGCTTAAACTCATCAGCCCTGCGGGTCGGGTGCGCTATATGACCGCAGCGTTTCCTTCGGCCTGCGGGAAAACCAATCTTGCCATGCTCATTCCGACCCTTCCGGGCTGGCGTGTGCAGACGATTGGCGACGACATCGCATGGATGAGATTCGGAGCAGACGGACGGCTTTACGCCATCAATCCCGAAGCTGGTTTCTTCGGCGTGGCGCCGGGGACCAGCTTGAAATCCAATCCGAACGCGATATGGACCATCCGGGCTAACTCCATCTTCACCAACTGTGCGCTGACGAGGGACAACGACGTCTGGTGGGAAGAGATGACCGACACTCCACCGTCCGAGTTGACCGACTGGCTGCGCCGGCGTTGGACCCCTGAAAGCGGCACGAAAGCCGCGCATCCCAACGCACGTTTCACCACGCCGGCACGTCAGTGCCCGGCAATTGCCGCGGAGTGGGAGGACCCGCGCGGGGTTCCGATTGACGCCATCATTTTCGGAGGTCGTCGCGCGGGAGTTGTGCCGCTGGTGGTTGAAGCCTTCGACTGGCAGCACGGCACCTTTCTAGCCGCTACCGCTAGCAGCGAGACGACCGCAGCCGCAGCCGGGTCCATTGGTCGCCTTCGGCGGGACCCCATGGCGATGATTCCTTTCTGCGGTTACAACATGGGTGATTACTTCGCCCACTGGCTGAAAATCGGTGCGCAAGCCAGAGCGTCAGCGCTGCCGAAAATCTATTATGTCAACTGGTTCCGGCAGGATGACACGGGCAAATTCTCGTGGCCGGGCTACGGCGAGAACAGCCGGGTGCTGAAGTGGATCTTCGAACGATGCGACGGCGCTGCCGATGCAGTGGAAACGCCCATCGGACGACTGCCCCTCCCATCCGGTATTGACACGCAAGGGCTGAAAGTCTCATCGGAGGCTTTCACCACGCTTCTCAATGTTGACCTTGATGGCTGGCGTGCTGAGGTGCCCCTCATACGGGAGCACTTCGGGAGATTCGGCGAACGACTTCCCGGAGCTTTGCGTGACGAAGTCAATTCACTGGAGATGCGTTTGAGGACGAACGTTAGTTGCGACATGGCCGCGAATGATGATGAATCCCGACGACCAGCCAAACGCGCGGCTTAGAAAGCGCTGCGCATTGGTTATGCTCTTTGGGATACTCGGGATGATGCAGGCGGGTGGGCCGCATTTCCGGCGGGTAGTATAACTGGCATCGTCAGGTGTAGGCAGAGAAGAAAAAGGGGGTGCGCCCCTTCTCGCGCTTTTCGAGAAGGGGCCCTCCCGAACCGCCGACACCGTTCGACTCCGCTTTACGTCGCCGGAGACGCGGGGGCCCCACTCAGCCAACCTCACGCGCTGATAACTGGACCACCGCATTCCCCACCAGCTTGAGCCCGACTCCCCAATTCAGACGCGCGCTGGCCTCGTCGTTTCCATAGCCGCTCACATACAAAGTGCAATAGCAGCCTTCCCGCACTCCTCCAGCTTCGGCGAAGTAACACCGCCGCACGCAGACCTCCGCTGCCGACGCAGTCTCTGGCGCGCGTTGCAACAACGCCACCAGCTTGCGGGCAAACTGTTCGTGCGCAGATAAAGATAGACGCGCGTCAACATCAGAAAACACCACGTCCACATAACTCGCGAACTTATGCGACGCATTGTAGATTTCTTCCTCCGGACTCAACTCCGAAGTTGCCCAGGCATCGCACTTCGCCGTCTCCACCATGCTTCGCGGCGAGTTCAGCGTCCGAAGAAATTCTCCCAGCTCGGGGAATTGCTCTGTCTCCTCGATCGACGCCATCAACTCCGGACGCCGCTTCAAATCAACATAAGCAAGCTTGCCTGCTGGGTCCTTCCACGGAAAATCCAAGACCGGATCCTCGTGGCCCAGTTCAATTGAGAAGTCAGAATCCATCAGAACCTCATTGCCGAGCTGCGGAAGAAGTATCTTCCGCATCAGCCTCACCTCAGCGGCTAAAGCCGACTCCGAAACAACCGCTTATCGCAGCGCTGAAGCGCTGCGCCACCCAAAGCCAAGTGCAAGATCGACTTCTTTCCGCAGTGCTAGAACCGGCGCAGAAAGTTCACGATCTCATGCTCCGCCCAATAACCGTCGTCGTAGCGGCCATCAGGCGATCCGACCGGCGTGCCCACAAACGCGCAGTGCCCACCGTCCGCCGTCTCGACGAAGGCGATGTTCCGGTTCGACGAAATCTTCCGCCGCGTCTCCGCCGTGATGCGGATGAACGGATCGTTTGCCGCATGCAATACCAGCGCCGGCACCGTGATTTGCTCCACCACGTGCGCCGCCGAAGCGCGATCATAGTAATCGTCGACTCCGGCAAAGCCGCAATAGTAAGCCGTCACTTTGTCATCGAACTCGCGCAGGCTTCGGATGCCACGCAGGCGGCTCACGTCGAAGTGATCAGGGAAGAGGCGCGCCTTCTGCAGCATTCGCCGGTGCAGCGCCCACAAAAAATAGGTTTCGTAAATTCGGTTCGCGGGTTCGTGCAGCGCATCCGCAGACGCCGCCAGATCAATCGCCGGACAACACGCCGCCACCGCGTGAAACTGCGGCGGGGCCTCGGATCCCCACTCTCCCGCCAGCTTCAGCACGATGTTGCCGCCCATCGAGAAGCCGGCCAGCGCCAGGCGCGAAACGCCGTCGCGCGCGATGATGTCGCGCGCCACCGCCGCCACATCCTTTGACAGCCCCGAGTGATAGAGCACCGGAGCGAGCGCGTCGGTGCCGCCGCAGTTGCGCTGGTTGTAGCGGATGACATTCATTCCCGCGGCCAGCGCCTTCTCGGTGACGCCGAGCATGTACTGCGAGTCGCTCGACCCTTCGAGCCCGTGCACGATGATGACGGTCAGCGGACGCGCTCGATCCGCTTGCCAGTGGCAGTGGCACAACACCTGGATGCCAGGCTCCACTTCGATCAGCCGTTCTTCGGGAGCAGGTAAATGAAAACGTCGCGGGATCAAGAAACTGGCGAGGGTTTGCACGTGGCCGCCGCGCAACCAACTCCGCGGCGTGAACGGACGCGTCTCTCCGTGTGTTTGCGGAATACCCACGCTTTGATTTTAAATAGAAGGCAGCAATTTTCTTCGCGGAGTTTTCTTCATGCCCATCTTTGAGTACGTCTGCAAGGGATGCCAGCACGCGTTCGAGGCGTTGGTCTTCGGCAAACAAAAAGCCGAGTGCCCGAAGTGCCATAGCAAGAAACTGGAGCCGCAACTCTCCGTGTTCGCGGTTTCGGCGAAGAGCGGCGGCGCGAGCCAACCGTCTTTCTCGGCGGGGTCGGCGGGACCCTGCGGGTCGTGCGGCGACGTTCGCGGGCCGGGGGCCTGCTCGCTGAGAGACCTCGATTAAGTCCGGCCTCAGCGCCTAAAGGCGCATTCATAACAGAGCACTTACGGCATGCCTGAAGGCATGCCCTGATACGAATCAAGCGTGCACCGAACGATGATGCAACGTAACTTCCGGAACTCTTTGCCGTGTAACTGACGTGACGTTTCGCTTGGAGCCGTTTGTGGGTATGATCCGCTTGCATGGTTCAGCGAAAATTCGGAGCAACATGAGTCCTTCGGGCGAGGCCGGCAAACAGGCTCTGGCATTTGAGCCGCCCATCTCGGGCATCGGCCTCCCCAAAGTTTGTGAAATGGTGGGGACCGGATAGGCCAACGCCGAACGGCACCGATCGGCCAGCTAACGTGGATTCACGTGGCCGGTTCCTACCTTTTCCTTTCTTTCTTCGATAAGAAATCTGGCAAACACTTCATTCGATAAGAGACGGCCGCGGGCAGTTAGGCGCAGGACGGTGCCTTGCTGTTCGAGCAGGCCTTCGCGCAGGCTTTGCTCGATTGCGGGATAAAAGAAAGCAGGTCCTTCGCTTCGCTCAGGATGACAATTCATGAAAGGATTCAGCAAGCGTTCGAGATCGACACCGCGATTTAGACGCAGGCCGAGGAAGAAACTCTCTTCGACGGCTGCTTGTGCGGAAACCGGAGTCACCGTATGCGGCGCGCGATTCATGTACGCGTCCAGCGAGTCGGGAGTGGCGAAGCGGATTGCCTGCTGATGATCAACCGCCAGGAACGAGTGCGCATCGACGCCGAAGCCGAGGTAGGGCTGGCGCGTCCAATATTTCAGGTTATGGCGCGACTGGTTATTTGAAGGCAGAGCCACGCGGGCAAAGTTGGAAATTTCGTACTGTGCAATGCCGGCGGAGGCTAGCATCTCGCATGCCTGCTCGTAGAAACTCGCAGTCGCGTCTTCATCGGGAACAAAGTGGGCGTGGTAGCGGGCGCCTCCGGCGATCAGTTCTCTGCCCAGGCGGGAATCGTCGTCGACTTCGAGCATGTAAACGCTCACGTGCGGTACGTCCGTCGCAATCGTCTCCGACACCGAGAACGCCCAGCTTTCCGCGGTCTGGTGCGGCAATCCGGCAATCAGGTCAATGTTGATGTTGGCGAGGCCAGCCGCGCGCAGGCGATCGATCTCTTCGAGGACAGTCGAGCGTTTATGCAAGCGCCCCACGGACTGCGCTTCCTGATCGACAAACGACTGCACTCCCAGGCTCACGCGGTTGACGCCGCATTGCCGCAAGGTTTCGATGAGGGCGGGCGTAAGCGTGCCCGGAGCGCATTCCACCGTGATCTCGGCATCGGGCGTAACCGCATATTGATTGCGCACGGCGGCGAAGATACGCAGCAACTGCGCGGCATCGAGGATCGACGGGGTTCCTCCGCCAAGATAAATCGAGTCGGCGGTTTCCTCGATGGGACACCCGAGTTCCGACGCAAGTTGGCGCGACTTGGCGATGTCTTCGAGCAGGCGGGCAACGTAGTTTTCATAAGCGGACTTCGAGAACACGTCGGAGGCGAAGTTGCAGTAGCTGCACTTGGTCCGGCAGAACGGGACCGAGATGTAGAGACCGAGGGGCATCCTGTTGCTTATTCTATGGGACGCGCGTGGGGCGCGTTAGCGGCCAGCGGCGGTAAAATTAAGAAGGTAGGGGTGGCACTATGAAGAGCACAGATATGAGCAGTGACTCGATTGAACTCTTGTGCAATCACTGCGGCCAGACGTTCTCCGCTTTCCTGCACCAAATGGCCGACAAGAATGCCAAGGTCGTCTGCCCGAATTGCGGCGGGAACCACGACGGCAAGCCTCCGCAAACTGCCAAGCCGGTGGCGGGGTCGCGGCCCGTTAAGAAGACTATTCAGTGATGGAATCAATTACACTTATTGACCGGGTCGCGAATAGAAACGCCTGCTGGGGAGGGCGAAAGGATGCTCAGCTACTCGCGTGGGCCGGACCACGCGTTGTGGGAGAAGACGATCGGGCAGGTGCTCGATCAGACCGTCGAACGCTGGGGCGATAGCCTGGCCCTGGTTTCCCGTCATCAAGCGAAATCGAAACGGTATAGCTGGCGCGAATTGCGCGAACTGGCGGATTCGGTCGCGCGCGGATTGTGGTCGCTTGGCATCAGGCCCGGAGATCGCGTTGGGCTGTGGTCCACCAACTGCGTGGAATGGGTGATGCTGCAGTTGGGTTGCGCCCGGGCGGGAGCGATCCTGGTGAATGTGAATCCGGCTTATCGCACCCATGAACTGGCGTTCACCCTGCGCAAGTCGCGGATGAAAGCGCTGTTTCTCTGGGAGCGCGACGGACGCGCGGAGTATGCGCGGATTCTCGAAGAGGCGCGGCACGGTCAGACGCTGCCGCTCGAACATGTGGTTTTTTTCGGAACGCCGGACTGGGAAGAGTTTCTGCTGGCCAAGTCCGGGGACCGTGCCGCGATCCAATCTCTCGCAATCGAGCCCGAGGACGTCGCCAACATTCAGTACACTTCCGGAACCACTGGCATGCCGAAGGGCGTAATGCTTACGCACCGCAATCAAGTCAACAACGGCAAACTCCTGGCAGAAGGCATGCGTTACACGGAGCGGGACCGCATCTGCGTTCCTGTGCCGATGTACCACTGCTTTGGGTGCGTAATCGGCACGATGTCGGCCCTGGCGAGCGGGGCGGCAATGATCCTGCCAAGCTGGACCTTTGACGCCTGCGCGACGCTCGAGGCAGTGGAGGCGGAGCGCGTGACATCGCTCTATGGCGTGCCTGCCATGTTCATCGCAGAGTTGGGTCTGCCGGAGTTCAAGAACTTCAATCTGACCAGTCTGCGCACGGGATTGATGGCGGGCGCACCGTGTCCAGTGGAAGTGATGAAGCGGGTGATTACGGAGATGCACTGCCCGGAAATGATCATCGCATACGGGCAAACCGAAAGCGCTCCGGCAGTGACGATGTGCGCAGTAGACGACCCCGTGGAAATTCGGGTGTCGACCATTGGCAAGGCGATGCCCTGCACGGAGATGAAGGTGGTGTCGGTGCCGGATGGCAGCACGCTCCCGATTGGCGAACGAGGCGAGGTCTGCGCGCGCGGTTACATGGTAATGAAGGGTTATGACGACGAACCTGAAGCGACGGCGCGAGCAGTCGATCGCGACGGTTGGCTGCATACCGGAGATCTCGGAGTGATGCGTGAGGACGGATACATTCACCTGACCGGCCGGGCGAAGGACATGATCATCCGCGGCGGGGAGAATGTTTATCCGCGGGAAGTGGAAGAGTTTTTGTATGCCCACCCGAAAGTGGCCGAGGTGCAGGTGGTCGGGATTCCGGATGAACGGCTGGGCGAAGTCGTGCTGGCGTGGATACGGCTGAAAGCAGGCGAGAATGCCGCGGAGGAAGAGATCCGCCAGTTCTGCGAGGGCCAGATTGCGTACTTCAAGATTCCTCAGCACATTCGGTTTGTGGACGAGTTCCCGATGACGGTGACCGGGAAGATCCAGAAGTTCAAGATCAAGGAAATCGAAATCAAGGAACGCGGGCTTGATACGTTAGCGAAACGGGAAACGGCGTAAGAGGCGGACTTTGCCGCTGCGCAGATTGTCGGGGTGAAGGCGCATGTTAGCCTTCTCGCAAGGGCGCCAAAGGTGATTGGCCGGGTTTTCAAAGCATTTCAATATCGCGATTTCCGTTTGATGTGGGTTGGCGCCTGCACGTCCAGCATCGGCACCTGGATGCAGATCGTGGCGCAAAGCTGGCTGATTTACCGGCTCAGTCACTCCGCATTTTTGCTAGCGTTGGACCAGTTTCTCGGTGGCATTCCCATCTTTCTTTTCTCCTTGATTGGCGGCGTGGTGGCCGATCGCGTGGAGCGCCGGAAAATTCTACTCGCGTCGCAGTACGTCCAGATGGCGAGCGCTGGCCTGCTTACCATCCTGGTGGCAACTGGAGTGGTCCACGTGTGGCAGATCCTCTGCCTTTCGTTCGTTTCGGGCTTCGCTCAGGCCTTTGGCGGTCCGGCGTACCAGGCGTTGATCCCTACGCTGGTGGAAAAAGAGGACATGCCGAACGCCATTGCGCTGAATTCGATTCAGTTCAACGTCGCGGTCATGGTTGGTCCAGCGCTCGCCGGGCAAGCGCTGGCGAAGCTGGGAGAGAAGTGGTGCTTTGGACTCAACGCGCTTTCCTTTCTGGCGCCCATCGTGTCCCTGTCCCTTATACGATCCCGGTTCCGGCCGGTGAAGGCCACGGAATCGATGTTCGCAAGCCTGAAGCAGGGGATTCATTTCGTTCGCAAGCAGCATTCGATGGAAGCGTTGATCATCCTGGCGTTCTTAATGACGGGGCTGAGCATGCCCTTGCGCACCTACCTTCCCGTTTTCGTGAAAGACATTTTCCATCGCGGGCCGGAAACCTACGGCAATCTCCTCGCGCTCATGGGACTTGGTTCGATTTGTGGCTCGCTGACTATCGCGGGTGCGGGCAACATCAAGAGAAAAGGGCGGGTTGCTCTCTTCGCACTTGCCTGCCTCGGCACGGGGATTTCAGGGTTTGCCCTTTCGAAGTCGCTGCCGCTGAGCGATACCTTGCTGGTGCTGGTCGGCGCATCCATGATGGCGGTTTTTGCCACGGTGAACTCCCTGGTGCAGTTGATTACAACGAACGAAATGCGCGGGCGGGTTATGAGCGTGTATAACTTCGCGTTCCGCGGCGGCATGCCGATGGGGAATCTATTATCGGGATGGCTGGTTCCGTTATTTACGGCGCCCATCGTGCTCGGCGTAAACGGGTTTCTGCTGATCCTGTTGGCCTTTTACTTCCTCTTCATCGAACGGCAACTGGCCGAGCGTTGAGGCCGCTTTCGGAATTCGCGATTCTGCCTGGAAGAACGACCACTGGGGCTAAAGCCCCGTTGCTTTAACGGAAGTTACGTGGCCCTGAAGGGCCACTCTTCCACAGTTACGCGGCCCTGAAGGGCTACTCTTCCACGGCGATTTACATGTTTGCCTGTTCCGCAGTCAGTGCAGCATTAAGAGCAACATTCCGGCGGCTCGATTTGATCTTTTGTGGAGAGACGGGCGTCCCTTCGGCAAGCTCAGGGCAGGCTCTCGCCCGTCCCGCTGTGCTCTGCGGACGGGCGAGGACGCCCGTCGCTCCACTAGCTTGTCCTGAAACTTTTCCATCTTCGCGGCCATTTGGCCATCTATTTACGTTAGTGCTTTTGCGATAAGCTTAACTAGGGTAATCCCGGATTTAGTTTTCTCTCGCGCCACCGATGGCCTCCAATCAGGAAGAGGAAGTATTAGGCAAAGCGTACGACGGCCGGCTGATGCGGCGGCTGCTTACCTACCTGCGTCCCTACAAGTGGCACGTGGCGGTGGCGCTTGGGGCGATCATCCTGAAGTCTGGGCTGGACGTGCTGGGGCCGTTCCTCACCAAGGTTGCCATCGATAAATACCTGGCGAAGTCGCCGAACTCGCATTCCTGGATTGGCGACCGGCTGAGCGACGCACCGCTCACCGGGATCGCGCAGATTGGGGGACTCTACGTCGGAATTCTTGTTTTCACTTTCGTGCTGGAGTTCGTCCAGACGTACCTGATGCAGTGGACCGGGCAGAAGGTGATGTACGACCTGCGGCGGCAGATTTTCCGCCACCTGCAGCACATTCACGTCGGGTTTTTCGACAAGAACCCGGTGGGACGGCTGGTGACGCGCGTGACCACCGACGTCGATGCGCTGAATGAAATGTTCACGGCGGGCGTGGTCTCCATTTTTGAAGATGTGTTCGTGCTGGCCGGCATTATCGCGATCATGATGACGATGAACTGGAAACTGTCGCTCATCACCTTTGCCGTGCTTCCGCTGATCGTGTACGCGACCAAGATTTTTCGCGACAA
>Ga0074044_10001367_pt1 | contig 22132 bp, 20 predicted proteins | sample BogForMeECP23OM1_FD_94443 | JGI IMG/M metagenome (GOLD analysis project Ga0074044, IMG submission 94443) | Bog forest soil microbial communities from Calvert Island, British Columbia, Canada - Bog Forest MetaG ECP23OM1 | ecosystem: Environmental > Terrestrial > Soil > Wetlands ...
ACTGTCTGCCCGATTCGGCAAAGATCTTCCGATTATCTCTTACGGAATGGGTGCTCGAGCGCAATTCCGGGCGAGTAACTTCAAGGTGGAAATGAACGGGACTTCCTACCAATTAAACGCGAAAGAGAAAAGTTACCTGGTTCGACTTCCATTGATAGGAAGATTCAATGTGTACAATTCTTTGGCTGCGCTGGCGGTGGCGCACGCGATCGGTGCCGACCTTCGGACATCGGTGTTAGCCCTCGCCAATGCGCCCCAGATCCCGGGACGCCTCGAGGCGATACCGGCTAAGCGGCAGTTCCATGTGTTTGTCGATTATGCGCACACCGACGATGCATTGTTAAACGTCCTTAAAACCTGCCGCGATCTGCATCCAAATCGGCTGATTCTCGTGTTTGGATGTGGCGGAAACAGGGATAGGACAAAGCGTGTTCTGATGGGAACCGTGGCTGATCAATACGCTGATTACGCGATTCTCACATCAGACAACCCGCGAAAGGAGGACCCGGAGGCGATCGTTCGAGATATCGAAGCAGGGTTTAAGCGCAAAAACTACGAGAAGATCGTCGATCGGAAAGAAGCAATTTCACGAGCTATCGCGCTCGCTCAACCGAAGGACATCATCTTAATCGCAGGCAAGGGTCACGAAAAGTACCAGGAATTCGGCGATCACACAATTCCCTTTGATGACGTTGAAGTGGCTGCGCGCGCCTTGGAAGAACATCCGGTGGAGTTGTCGAGGCATGGATCCTAGAACGCTGGAACATATCGCAAAGTGGGTTGACGGCAAAGTTCACGGAATGGGCGCCGCAACGGTGACAAGAGTCGTCACGGATTCACGTGCAATTCGCAAGGGGGAATTTTTTGTCGCCCTGCGCGGCGAGCGGTTTGATGGCCATGCTTTCTTACCGGCGGTCTGGGAGGCGGAGGCAGGCGGTGCTTTGGTGAGCGAGGTTAATCTCCGCCTGAGCGGGCTACCGCAGATAGAGGTGCCGGACACCTTGTCAGCACTGCAACGTCTGGCCAAGGGATACCGAAACGAGCTTCGTCTCAAGGCGATCGGGATTACCGGAAGCAGCGGCAAGACCAGCACGAAAGAGATGATCGCCTCGGTACTCAGAGAAAGATTTTCGGTCGCCAAAACAGTGGGGAACTACAACAACCATATAGGACTGCCTCTGTCCGTTCTTGGGGCGAGCTGTGCGGACGAAGCGGGTGTATTCGAAATGGGCATGAACCACGCCGGCGAGCTTGCGCCGCTTTGCGAAATTGCGCGCCCCGACGTTGCAGTGATAACCAACGTGGGCTTTGCTCATATCGGTCACTTTGGGACTCGAGAAGCGATCGCGAAGGAGAAAGCCGTCGTTGCTGAAGCAATTCCGGCCGAAGGAATTGTCGTTCTAAACGCGAACGACGAATTTACGGACTGGATGGCCGCCCGCTGTAAGGCGCGTGTGATCCGCGCCGGGCTCAAACTCGGGGATCTCCAGGCGCGAAATATCGAGCACACTGACAAGGGCGCAAACTTCACACTGGTGTATGGCGCAGCCTCAAGGCGCGTCGCATTACCGGTCCACGGTGAACACATGGTAACGAACGCGTGTCTGGCTGCAGCCGTCGGCGTCGGGCTCGGCTTGACTCTCGAAGAATGTGAAGCCGGCCTGGCGAAGACCACGATTCCGGGAAATCGCCTTAAGATTCAAAGACTTGGGCGAGTGCTCGTGATTAACGATGCCTACAATGCAAATCCGGAATCGATGGTAGCAGCGCTCAGGACCGCGGCGCATTTTGCAGTTAAAGGGCGTCGTGTAGCGGCACTCGGCCGGATGGGGGAACTCGGGGAACAGTCTGAGATCGGTCACCGCCGGGTGGGTCGAGCGGTGGTGGAATGCGAATTCGACCACCTTGTTACCGTGGGCGATGAAGCCCGGCTGATGGCAGAAGCTGCCAACTCGGCAGGCCTGAAATCCACGAAACAAGCAAAGACCCACGAGCAAGCGATAGAAGCGCTGCTCGAATATCTGGAACCCGGTGACCTTCTGCTCGTGAAGGGAAGTCTTTCGTCTGCGATGGATCGCATCGTGGCTGGGCTTGAGGCCGTAAAGAGTCAAGCGAAGTGGAGGTCCGCATGATGTTCTACTTGTATTACCTGAGCCAGGGGCCAAACGCGATCGCCGGAGGATTTAATGTTTTCCAGTATGTCTCATTTCGAGCTGTTTGCGCTGCGATCACAGCGTTCCTGCTTTGTCTTGTTTTTGGGAATTGGGTGATTCGTAAGCTGACATCGCTCAAATTCGGTCAGCCGATCCGTACCGCGGACGAGGTACACCGACTTTACGAGCTCCATGGAGCTAAAAAGGGCACGCCAACGATGGGTGGAGTGTTTTTCATGGGCTCGGTCGTAGTTTCCACAATCATCTGGGCGCGGCCAGATAACGGTTTTGTCTGGCTTTGTCTATTCACGATTGTTTTTACCGCCGGACTTGGGCTTGTAGACGACTTTCTCAAAGTCACAAAGAAAAAATCGGATGGTATCCCGGGAAAGATCAAGTTGATCTGCCAATTCATTCTTGCGGCAATCGTCACCGCGTTTTTTTTGATGAATCCATCGCTGGAAGTCCAGGCAAAGGAACTTTACATCCCGTTCTTCAAAGAGCCGATTATTGCTAATTTAGGTTGGTTTACGCTTTTGTTCTTTGCGATAGTGATCGTGGGCACCTCCAATGCCGTGAACTTGACCGATGGCTTGGATGGCCTCGCGACCGGGTGCACTGTGACCGTAGCCTCGACCTACGCAATCCTGGCTTATGCTGCAGGCAACGTGGCTGTTTCAACCTACCTGGATCTACCTTTTTATCGTGAGAGCCAGGAACTGACAATTCTTTGCACGGCCTTGGCGGGGGCGGGTCTTGGATTTCTATGGTTTAACTGCCATCCGGCTAAGGTGTTCATGGGCGACACCGGATCGCTCTCAATTGGCGGGACTCTGGGTGTGGTCGCGATCTGTTGTAAGCAGGAACTTCTCTTAATTGTAATTGGGGGAATTTTTGTGATCGAGGCGCTTTCGGTGATTCTTCAGGTGCTGAGCTTTAAACTCACCGGGAAACGGATTCTCCTGATGTCGCCGTTGCACCATCACTTCGAACTGAAGGGCTGGAAAGAAAGTACGGTTATTGTGCGGTTCTGGATCATGTCGCTGATGTTCGCCTTTTTGGGCCTCGCGACTTTGAAATTGCGATGAATTTCAATTACACACGAGCAGCCGTTCTTGGGTTGGGCGCCAGCGGAGAAGCAGCTGCCAAGTTGCTGCAAAGAAACGGAGCGCGCGTAACAGTTTTTGATAGCGGCAAGCCGGATCGACAAAAGATTCAGGGACTCGAAGAGATCGGTGTTTCGGTGATCACCGGCGAAGCAGCAGATGTTGCTGAGGTCGATTACGATCTGACGGTATTGAGTCCTGGGATAGATCCGGCCGTTCCCCTGGTCCAAAATTTTCTTCGGCAAGGCGCCACGTTGACCGGTGAGCTCGAGTTGGCTTTCCACTTTTGTAAGCTGCCGGTCATCGCGGTCACCGGTACGAACGGAAAAACAACGACGACCCAGATGATCGAATCGATGTTAAACGGGGCCAGCTTTCGCACAGTCGCATGCGGAAACATCGGAATGCCGTTCTCTGAAGCAGTTCAACGGCAGGAAGAATTCGATATTTTCACAGTTGAAGTCAGTTCCTTTCAGTTAGAGACGATTTGGACCTTTCGCCCGACTGTGGCGGTTTGGTTGAACCTGACCCCGGATCATCTGGACCGGTACCCGAGCATAAAGGAGTACCGCGCGGCGAAACTGCGGGTTTTTGAAAATCAGCATTCGAGCGATTTTGCAGTGACGAACGTTGCTGACGCCTTGCCAGGAATTGTTGCGCGACAAATTCGGTTCAGCGCGTATTCGAAAGGTGCCGATTTCACTCTCCAAGGGGAAACGATTCACTTTCGGGATGCGCCGATCTTGAACATGAAAGAAACCCACGTTGCCGGGATTCATAACGCCGAGAACCTTATGGCGGCGCTGGGTACAGCATACGCCTTGCAAGTCCCTTGGGAGAAGGCCAGATGCGGACTGACAGAATATCGGCTTCTCCCGCACCGCTGCGAGAAGGTGGGGGAGATAGACGGTGTAGTCTTTATTAACGACTCGAAAGCAACGAATCTGGATGCCCTTGTAAAGGCGTTGGAATCGCAACCAGAACCGGTCGTCTTGATTGCAGGCGGAAAAGACAAAGGTTTTGGATTCGACGCGATCATCGATTTAATCCACAACAAGGCCAAGCACGCCGTATTAATCGGCGAAATGGCTGATAGGATTTTGCAGAGCTGGTCGAAGGTCGTGCCCTGTTCAGTTGCTCGGACGCTGAGGGAGGCGGTCGTCCAGGCTCGACAACACAGCCTTCCGGGCGAGGTAGTGCTTTTCTCACCGGGAACCTCTTCGTTCGACATGTTCAAAAATTATGCCGATCGCGGCAATCAATTCCGCGAGATCATCCAGGAGTTAGCAAGGTGAGACTAATCAAGAGACCTGTCAAAAGAACCCCAAGGAAAAAGCTCCGGGCGGCCGGTCAGCGGTCCGCCGCGAAATATGCGGAGGAAGATTACTCCGCCGAGGAGCCGAATGTAAAATTATCGCGAGCATTCGTGGTGGTGCTGCTGCTTCACGTGGTCGCAGTGGGAGGGATATTCGCGTTTAGTGCGCTGAAGGATCAGCAAACCGGCAAGGTGGAATCAGCCAACGGAAAGGCTGCTCCGTTGCCAACTAAGGCGGTGCGAGATTCAGGGACGCTGGATAAACCCGGGAACAAAGCAGTTGCACCGGATGTGCAGAGATTAGTGGAATCATCGCACCTGGCCGGGGCCGGTGGAGGTAAGGCTCAGTACAGCAACGTTGCCCAGGAGGGCTCGGGCGAAGCCGGGAAATTTTATGTGGTCCAAAGCGGAGATAGTCCCGCCAGGATTGCCAAGAAGTTCAAAGTTAGTTACGCGGACCTATTAAAGGTGAACAACATAGAAGATCCCAAGAAATTGCAGGTTGGACAAAAGTTAGTAATCCCATGAAACAGTGTACCGTCTCGCATATAATGGCGATGTCGCCGCAGGTCAGTTGGCTGTTTTTCGAGGCGCGAGCGAAGCGCCCATATCTGGATTCATACGGGTCGAGCGAGCAACGCGGAAAAACAGTCAACTGGCCGCGGCCCGGAGGGTTGCGTTGAAAATGGGCCGGCGGCTGTGTTGCTCGTCGGTTACGTATCGATTGAGATATGCGCCCTCCTCGCGCCTTGCCGACGGCCCATTTTGAACGCAACGACATCACCATTATATGTGAGACGGTACACTAACACTAGTGTGCGCCCTCGTTTGGAGGGCGCTGCTTGGTCAGCGCCGCGATCTGGCCTTTTTTCGGGGCGCCGTGAAGCGGATAACGCAGATGCCAATGTATAAACAAAGCGCATATATTTTGGTTTTAGCTGTTGCTGCACTAGTCACTATTGGGTTGGTTATGCTGTACAGCACGGGGGCCTTTGCTCCCGACAGCCACGGAGATCAATTCAACTTCCTGAAAAGACAGAGCGTCTGGTTGGGCGTAGGTTTTACCTTCTCCATAGTATTCGCATTGGTCGATTACCATTGGCTCCAGCGGTCCTGGTACATTCTTTTCCCTGCCGCCCTGATGTTATTGGCTCTCTGCTTTGTGCGTCCAATCGGGATGCGAGTCAACGGTTCCTGGCGTTGGATACATGTGGGATCAATAACATTTCAATCATCCGAGTTGGCGAAGCTCGCTTCGATTATTTTTATTGCGTGGTGGTTCTCAAAATTTGAGGCGAAATGCAAAGGATTCTTGGTGGGATTGCTCTATCCTGTCGCCGTGATAGCGATGCTTCTCACGCTGATCGTTCTTGAGACCGACCTCGGGACGACGCTGCTCATTGGCGGAGTGGTCTTTCTCATGATGTTCGTCGCAGGAGCCAGTCCAAAATTTTTGGGGCCGTTGGTTCTCGCGGGGCTCGCCGCGGTCTTGATCATCGCCTGGCACATCTCCGAACGACAAGGACGGCTTTTGGCGTTCCTGCATCCCGATCAATACCAGGAGAGGGAAGGTCATCAGCAGTGGATGGGTTTAATTGCTTTCGGGTCGGGCGGAGTTGAAGGCCTGGGTCTGGGTAACGGACGGCAAAAAATGCTCTATCTGCCGTATGCGCATACCGATTTCATTTTTCCAGTGATCGGTGAGGAACTCGGTCTGCGAGTAACGCTGGTGATCGTGTTTTGTTATCTTCTGATTGCAACCTCTGGCGTCCTGATTGCGCTAAATGCCAAAGACAGATTTGGCATGCTGCTGGGATTTGGTTGCACAGCCATCCTGGGCCTGCAAGCCGCGATCAATATAGGTGTGACGACTTCAATGTTGCCGAACAAAGGGCTTCCGTTGCCGTTCATCAGCTACGGTGGTTCGAATCTTTTTTTCTGTCTCGTTTGTATTGGCATACTGATCAACATTTACCGACAAGGAAAAGACGACAAGACGGTTGCAAATACCCAAATGATGGTTCGGGTCAGACATGTTTCCCGAATTTAGCAGTTCGTTCCTAATGAATGTCGTGATCGCATGTGGAGGAACAGGAGGCCACCTGTTCCCGGGACTGGCCGTTGCCGAGGTTTTGCAAAGCCGCGGGCATGAGGTCCTATTGTTGATTTCCGAGAAGCAGATTGATGCGACCGCGGTGCGGGACCGAAAGGAGTTTCGCATCGAGAAGATCCCTGCCGTCGGTCTGCCCACGCTATTTTCGGCGCAGGTTTTTTCGTTTGTATCGAAGTTCCTGAATGGCTTTGCGGCTTGTCGCCGCATCTATCGTTCATTCGGTCCGGACGCGGTTCTTGGCATGGGTGGATTCACATCAACCGGACCGATCTTAGCTGGTCGGATGGCTGGTCTACCGACGTTCATTCACGAATCGAACGCGATCCCGGGGAGGGCCAACCGTTTGAACGCGTGGCTTTCGAAAAAGGTGCTACTCGGATTCGAAGAGTGCGCTCTCTGTTTCCCGGATGTAGCCATTGAAGTGACCGGGACGCCTATTCGCAACAGTTTGAAGAGGCAGGTCGATCGCAATCAGGCGTTGGACAATCTGCGCTTAAAGGCCGGCTTGCAGACCGTGCTGGTAATGGGCGGAAGCCAGGGGGCGCACGGAATAAACCAAGCGGTATTGGCGGCCTTGCCTCGGTTTGGAGCGAGGCCGGTCCAGTTCATCCATCTGACCGGAAAGGAAGATGAGAACTACGTTTACGAATGTTATCAGAAGGAAGGAATCCCCGCTTTCGTGAGCGCTTTCTACCATCGAATGGAAGAAGTCTACACCGTCGCGGACATCGCCATCGCCAGATCTGGCGCAGCCAGTCTCACCGAGATCTCTTACTTCGGTTTGCCGACAATCTTGATTCCGTATCCGTTCGCGGCCGAAAATCATCAACTTTTAAATGCAGAAATGTTTGCGAGGCACGGCACTGCTGAAGTATTAGAAGAGTCGCGTGTCAGCGGAGATACGCTCGGCTCATTGATAGACCAATTTTTGAATAACGGAGCGAGGTTGCGTCCGGCTGCCGAGCAACCTCGCGCACTTGCACCGGAGACCGCTGCGAACAGGATTGCCGAAATCATAGAGAGCTCGCCTAAATGACTTTTGATCTGCCAAAAAAGCTCACTGCATTTCTCTGGGAAGGTCCGAAGCGCATCCATCTCATCGGAGTGGCCGGCTCTGGAATGAGCGGCATCGCCGGTTTATTGCTTGCCCTTGGCAATCGCGTGAGCGGATGCGATCGAGTGAGTACACTTGAGACGAGGCGGCTTGAGACGCTGGGGCTAAAGTTTTATCTCCCGCAAACAGAGGAGACTGTTCGCGGCGCTGAGCTCGTGATCTATTCGTCCGCGATCAGAGCTGGGAATCCGGCTTTCGATCAAGCGGTCAGGCTGAAACTCCCGTTGGTGCGGCGCGCGGAAGCACTGGCCGCGATTATGCAGATCAAAAAAGGGATTGTGATTGCCGGGATGCACGGCAAGACCACGACCTCTTCCATGGCGGCGCATGTTCTTCGCGTCGGTGGCCTGAACCCTTCGCACTATGTAGGTGCTGAGATCCCGATCCTGGGTACGAATGCGCATTGGGAGCCAGTCGGAGATTATTTTGTCGCGGAAGGAGACGAAAGTGACGGCACACTCCGGATTTACCATCCGGAGCACGCGATTATCCTGAATATCGAGGAGGAACACCTCGACTATTATGCTGACTTGGTTGCGATTGAGCGGGTGTTTAATCAGTTCATGGATCAGGTGGCCGGTAAAATCATTTACTGCGCGGACGATCCTCATGGAGCGCGACTCTGCTCAGCGCGGCCGAATTCCATTTCTTATGGCAAATCCAAAACAGCGCTGTACCAATACCGAAATTTCGAAGGTGCACCCTGTGGATCACATTTCGAAGTCTGGAGAGAAAATCTCCTACTCGGGGAATTAACCCTCGGGGTTCCGGGTGCTCACAACGTCAGCAACTCGTTGGCCGTTATTGTACTGGCGTTGGAGATAGGAGTGCCGTTTTGCAAGATTACGGAAGCGCTTGAGTCTTTCCGGGGAGCCAAGAGAAGATTTGAAATCAAGCTGCAAACAGAAGCGTACACGGTCGTGGACGATTACGGTCATCATCCGACCGAGGTTAGAGCTACGCTCGAGACCGCGCGCTCCCTTGAGAACAAACGGGTCGTCGTGATGTTTCAACCGCATCGCTACACTCGGACAGAGGCGCTGAAGAAGGAGTTCGGAACGGCGTTCGATCAGGCAGATCTCGTTTTCGTGACGGACATTTATGCCGCGAGTGAAAAGCCAATTCCAGGAGTCTCCGGTCACACGATCGTATCGGCTTTGCGGGATCACGGACATCCGGGGGCCGTTTATGTGCCCAGACGAAACGTCTTACACCGTGAGGTTGGACGAATCGTGGAGCCGGGCGACTTGATTTTGAGTCTTGGGGCTGGAGATATCCACGAAGAGGCCACGAAGCTAATACAAGATCTTGAGACTGCTACACGACTCCGCGAAGTTATGGGTTCAGGAGAAGTGAGGTTATATGAGCCGCTTTCCAAGCATACCACGCTGCGCGTAGGTGGACCGGCGCAGTTCTGGATAGAACCGGAGACACGAAGCGGACTCGCTAACGTTTTGGAATTCTGTGCTGCGCACCGGCTACCAGTGATGTTAGTCGGTCGAGGTTCGAACCTTTTAGTACGGGATGGTGGCATTTCCGGGGTAGCAATCCATTTGGCCCGAGGCGATTTCATTGCGCTCAGCGTCGAGGAAACGGAGATTCACGCAGGTGCGGGAGTTCGGTTTAAGCAAGTCTCCGCGACCGCGCGCAACGCCGGGATCGGTGGGTTCGAGTGGATGGAAGGGATTCCGGGAAGTGTTGGAGGGAGCCTCCGCATGAATGCCGGAGCGATGGGGATCGAGACATTCGAGAGGGTTGTCAGCGTGCAGGTCGTCAGTCTCCGCGGCGAGTTCGAGACCCTGCGACCAGACCAGATGCAGGTTCAATACCGTAACGTACCAACCTTGCGGGATCGCTACGCGGTTTCCGCGATTTTCCGCGGAGAACGTGCCGGCTTCGATGTGATCGATCGACGATTGTCCGAGTCGAATCACAAAAGAAAGACGACGCAGCCAATTGCTTCCAGCGCCGGCTGTATCTTCAAGAATCCGCGCGAATGCTCGGCAGGAAAACTCGTCGAAGAGTTAGGACTAAAGAACCGCCGAATCGGTGCAGCACGTGTTTCGGAAATTCACGGGAACTTTATCGTGAACGATGGCGGCGCGCGTGCACAGGACATTCTCCAGCTGATAGGTGAAATTCAGTTGGCGGCTAAAGAGCAGCGGGGCATCGATTTGCAAACTGAAGTACAGATTGTTGGAGTTGATGATGAATAGCTTTTTGTTCAATAAGAAAGTCGCGGTGTTGTGTGGCGGACCGAGCTCCGAGCGCGAGGTCTCTCTCCGCTCTGGATCGGCTGTCACGAAGGCCTTACGAGCCCTTGGAGCGAACGCTTACGAGATCGATGTCCAAGACGGCGATTTTCATCTGCCGGACGGAACAGAGCTGGCTTTTAACGCTTTACACGGAACTTTTGGCGAGGATGGCACCGTTCAAGCAATTCTTGAGAACAAAGGAGTGCTGTACACGGGCGAAGGTGTTGAAGGCAGCCGCGCGGCTTTCGATAAGATCGAGAGCAAAAGGCGTTTTACCGAGCACGGGGTGCCCACGGCTCCGTACGTGACGTTGCAGAAGGGAGAAATCCTTGATCTTGCTGTTCCTTACGTTGTGAAAGTACCTTGTCAGGGATCCAGTGTCGGCGTCTACATCGTGAAGGAAGCTGCCCAGGGCGAAACGGCTTTGGAAAAGGCATTTGCGCAAGCCGATACGATATTGGTTGAAACCTTTGTCAGTGGCCGGGAGCTAACGGTTGGGGTTTTGGGTGAAACCGCATTGCCAATCATTGAGATCCGGCCGCGAGGTGGCTTTTACAGTTACGAGAATAAATACACCTGGACCAATCGCGGCGGTGCAGCAGAACACGAATGCCCCGCACGCCTGAGCCATGCGGAGAAGAAGATTGTCGAGCAGGCAGCTATAGCGGCACACCGTGCGCTGGAGTTGGAGATTTACTCCCGGGTGGACGTCATTCTGAATAAAAACGGAGAGCCGCAGGTCTTGGAAGTCAATACGATTCCCGGTATGACTGAGACCAGCTTGTTGCCTGAGGCCGCCGCAGCTGCCGGTATTTCGATGGCCCAGCTGTGTGAACGGGTCGTCCGATTGTCTCTGGAGAGGAGGGCGGCGCGCAAGCGGTGATCATCAAAAAGACAGCACGTAAGCAGAACAAACGAGCTTCCAGCACCCGGCAGCGAAAGCATCAGCATCTCCTCGACGTAAAAGTTCGCGCCAAAAATGCCGCCGCACGGCGCACGCAGAACGTCTTGCTCACATTGTGCGGCGTCGTCCTGATTGCTTTTGTGCTCGGCGGGATCGCTTTTGGAGCAAAGCGAGCGTTAAATGCGCTGTTCTTTGCAAATTCCGATTACGCTTTGAAAACGATCGAGGTGACGTCCGACGGCAAGTTGAGTCGCGAAACGATTTTGCATACGGCGGACGTCGCTGAAGGGAAAAACATTTTCTCGATCGATCTTCCTAAAGTGCAAGAAAAGCTGGGTTCGCTGCCACAGGTCGAAGATAGCCGCATCCAGCGAATTCTTCCGAACAAGCTTGTGATTTCAATTCAGGAACGGCGACCCGTTGCGTGGGTGGTTCCCCCTGAAATGAATACCGGGTCATTTAACTTTGAAAACGCTTATCTCGTCGATCGGCGCGGGATCCTTTTGAAGACGAAGTCACTTGCACCGGAATATCTTGGATTGCCGCTGATTATCGGCGTCGACACGTCGAATTGCCAAGCGGGCCAACCGTTGGAACAGGACGAAGTGAAGGCGGCGCTCGATCTGATCCGTGCTTCAGCGGAGATTCTTCAGGGTCGTTTGCAGATTCAAAGCATCGACGTATCGAAGGGATACTGCCTGGTCGTCACCGACAAACAGCGGGCGAATATCACGTTCAGCACGGATGAGATCGAATGGCAACTGCACCGGCTGGAAACGGTTCTTAGTTACTGCGACAAGAATAACCGTGAACTGCAGACGGTGAATCTGATGGCCCAGCGCAATGTGCCGGTGACGTTTGTGCCGCAGGCTGTACCGGCGGCACCAAACGCCTCAAGCGCCGGGTCCAACGATGCGTCCGCCGTCGATGCCAAGTCAAAACCGCCGCCGACAGGGTCGACGACGACAAGCCAGTCCAGAGGCGCTTCGTCACCGAGGAACTCCAAATTACAAGATAAGAAAATGCAACAACGGGAGCACGGCAAATTGAAGCCGTTTAAAGAGGGACGAGCTTTGACCCGTCCTCCTGCGGCCACGGAAGCGGACGTGACGGAGTCTGTGCCTCTCGTTCGGCGAACAACCCCAATTCGATTGAATGGCTAGAGACAACATCTTTGTGGGCCTTGAGATTGGCACTTCGAAAATCTGCGCTGTTGTCGCGGAGGCGCGGCACGATGGTAGCCTCAAAATCATCGGAGTGGGGAACGCTCCGGCGCGTGGTGTGCGTAAGGGAGAGATAGTCGACTTTGAGACCGCGAAGCGTTGCGTCCACGATGCAATTGTGGATGCGGAAGAGAAGAGTGACGTTGAAATCAGCGAGGTCTATCTGGGAATCACCGGTAGTCACATTCGGAGTTTCAATAACCGCGGGGTGGTGGTGCTCGAAGAAGGACGAGAAGAAATTGACGAGCAGGATCTCGACGATGTCCGTACCAATGCTCGGGAAGTGAGTTTACCGATGGAAGACTGCATTCTCCACACGATTATTCAGCACTACTACGTCGATGGGCAGGATGGAGTCCTCAATCCGGTTGGTTTGTTGGGGAAGAAACTGGAGGCGGATTTTCATATAGTTTATGGAATCCGCACGCGGATCCAAAACGAGATTCGTTGTGTAAAAGAATTGGAACTCGAGCCGGCCGACGTGATCATCAACTCTTTTGCGACGGCTCAGGCCGTCCTGGAAAAAAACCAAAAACAGTTGGGAGCGGTCTTGATCGATATCGGCGGAGGAACTACCGATTTTGTAGTTTACGTTGACGGAGCAGTTAAACAGAGCGGAGTGCTTGCGGTCGGCGGTGACCACATTACCAATGATATCTCGATCGGCCTGAAAATTCCTACTGCGCGCGCGGAAAAGCTCAAGGTCGATGAAGGAAACGTGACTCTTGGAACAGCCTTTCCAGGCGAAACGATTTTGCTAAAGGACGAAACGGGCTTTGCTGGAAGGGAGATCGAGAGGGAGTCGTTGAACCAGATTATACATTATCGTCTTCGCGAAACGTTAGAGATTGTGAAGCGCCAGATCGAGGCGGATCAAAATCTCCACTACGTTGGAGCGGGGGTATTCATTACCGGAGGCTGCAGCCAGATTCGCGGGTTGGAACATCTGGCATCGGATGTGTTTGGGATGCCGGTCACGATGTCGCATGCATTGCCAATGGCTGGTGTGACATCGGCATTTGAGAATCCCCAGTTTTCTACGGCACTAGGGCTCGTGAAGTACGCTCACCTGGTGCAAATGGACAGGCCCTCCTCTGGCGGGCTCATACGGAACGCATTTCACAAACTCAAAGGAATATTTCGTAACTAGTTCAGCAATATGGTGCAGCTAAACCGGCAGTACGATCGAGAGAGGAACTCTGGTGAACCGATTCGTGTCAAGGTCATCGGGATCGGAGGTGCAGGATCGAACATCCTGGACCGCGTGATGCTTGACGGCATCGACGAAGCGGATTTGGTGGCGATTAATACGGATGTTCAGTCGCTCACCGCGTCGGTGGCCGCGCACAAAGTGCAACTTGGTCGGAATCTCACGCGCGGTCTCGGCTCTGGTGGGGACCCTGAACTCGGCTACGCAGCGGCCGAGGAAGCAACCGACGAGATCCGATCCGTTCTACAAAGTGGCACAGTGATTTTTCTCAGCGTCGGGCTAGGCGGCGGTACCGGGTCCGGGGCTGCTCCTGTGGTGGCACAGATTGCAAAAGAGGAAAATGCGCTGGTGTTGGCTTTCGCGGCCGTGCCTTTTAGTTTTGAGGGACGCAGGCGCTGCGCGCAAGCCGAAGAGAGTTTGACACAGCTGCGCGCAATTGCCGATGCAGTGGTTTGTTTTGAAAATGACCGGATGGCAGAAATCACTCTCCCGAGGATGGGGATTCACGAAGCCTTTGCTGCTGCCGATCTGACAATTTCGCAAAGCATCCGTTCCGTGGCCGGTCTGCTGCAGCGACCCGGGTTATTGCACATTGGGTTTGACGACGTCTGCGCTGTCTTGCGGAACGGAGATGCGCGGGCACTTTTCGGATACGGCGACGCGGAGGGCGAGAACCGCGCGCATGACGCACTGGCAAAGGCACTTAAGAATCCGTTGATGAATCGGGGCGCACTGTTGGAGGAGGCTTTTCACGCGATTGTTCACATCTGCGGCGGCGCAAGCGTAACTTTAGGTGAAGTTCAAATCATCATGGAGGAGCTCAACCGGTACATTAACGACCAGACACAGCTTTTCATGGGGATCGGGATCGAGCCCCGTATGGGGCATCGCTTGTCTGTTTCAATCTTAAGCTCGTTGAGCAATAGTGCGGCGAAACCGTTGATCCAAGTCCCCCAAAAATCGGTTTATGCCGTCGAGTCGGTGTCGAGGTCGGATCCATCGAAAGCTCCCGCAATTCCCGTAGCGCTTCCGATTGCAGCTTTGCCGGACCGCGCAACACCTAGCGAACGCGCACCGGAACGCTCAGATGAGGAATTAATGCTTCCACGGACAGAATCCGAGCCGCAAAAGCCGGTGCCGGTTCGCGCGGCTGCCAAACCGGACTCGAAACCTCAGGCGACGGCGCCGAAGAAGGTCGAAGCGAAGCAGGAAACTCTGCAGTTTGAGCCGGTTTCGCGCGGGCGTTTTGAGAAGAGCGAACCCACGATTATCGATGGCCAGGACTTGGATGTACCGACGTTTTTGCGAAAGAGCGTGAAGGTCAGATAGCGCGTTCTAGCCCGCAATGAGCTCGTCGCTTCGGTTTTTGCGTGATTTTTGCGGGCTAGAGAGAAGGTTGTTGCTGGGTTAGGCAATGGAACGCTCCGAGACCCCAGATTAATTCGCGACAGTCAATCGGGACGATTCGTCGATCCGGGAAACATTTTTGCAGAACCTCGAAAGCGCGTTTGTCCTTTGGCGAGCGAAAGACCGGCAGCAGGATTACTTTGTTGGCGATATAAAAATTCGCATAACTTGCGGGAAGGCGTCGGCCTTCCTTATCCACGCGCGGGGGCATCGGCAGCGTCAGAATATTAAGCGCTGTCCGATCTTCAGTCTTCATCCTTCTGAGCAATGCGAGGTTTGCCTGAAGTGGTTCGAAGTTCGGATCCTGGGGATCTTCCTCAACCGCGGTCAATACGGTCGTGCGGTCGACGAATCGACAGATGTCGTCTATGTGCCCGTCGGTGTCGTCGCCTTCGATTCCGTCACCCAGCCAGAGTATGTTCGAGACGCCGAGATAGTCGCTGAGAGCCTGTCCAATTTCGGCTTTTGATTTTCCAGGGTTGCGATTGGGGTTAAGGAGACAAGAAGCGGTTGTCAGAAGACTTCCCGCGCCGTTCGGGTCAATAGAGCCGCCTTCCATGACGAGCTTCGGATAAAAGACGGGCAGCTGAAAATGTTCTGCTATCCTGGTTGGCACGACCTCGTCCAGGTCAAAGGGAGGATATTTGCCGCCCCAGGCATTGTAATCCCAATCGACGACGGCGAGCCGCGGTTCCTGATCACGTTTGATAAATATTGGTCCGTGATCGCGACACCACGGTTCATTGGTCGGGATGTGGAAGAACTCGATGTGACTTAGGTCGATGCCCTTCAAGAAAAACCGGACCTGCTGTTCGTGATCATGATCGGCCACATTGATTCGCACTAATTCGGACTCCCGGAGAGCGTCAACCATCCGGGCGAAAATCGGCATCACGTCGTCGTATGCGTCCGGGAAACTGATTCCTTCACGACGCGGCCAGGAGAGCCAGGTCGCTTCGTGCGATTCCCACTCGGCGGGCATGCGATACCCCTGGGCTGAGGGAGAGTTTTCGGTAAACGTCATCGTCATCGAGCTTCTTCCGTTAATCAATGTATCGCTTGCTGATTTCCGCGTACGCGTCGACTCGGCGATCCCGCAGGAAAGGCCAATGAGTTCGTTGCTGATCCAGAAGTGTGAGATCGATTTCGACCACCAAAACTTCTTCCTCGTCAACGCGCGCCTTGCCGACAATCTCTCCCGACGGATCCGCGACGAAACTCTGTCCCCAGAACTCGATTCCATCTCCTCCGGCCCACGCTTCGAGCCCTGTCCGGTTCGGCACCGCGACATAGCAGCCGTTGGCAATCGCATGGCCGCGCTGGATTGTTTCCCAAGATGAATGCTGTCGTTTGCCGTGCTCTTGCTTTTCGCTGGGATGCCAGCCGATAGCGGTCGGATAGAATATAATTTCGGCGCCGCTCAAAGCGGTTAGCCGGGCACCTTCGGGGTACCATTGATCCCAACAGATTAATACACCGATAGTCGCATACTTGGTTTTCCAGGATTTGAAGCCGAGGTCGCCCGGAGCGAAATAGAATTTTTCGTAGAAGAGCGGGTCGTCCGGAATGTGCATTTTCCGGTACTTTCCGAGATAGGTGCCGTCTGCGTCGATGATCGCGGCGGTGTTATGGTAGAGGCCCGCTGCGCGTTTCTCGAACAGAGGCGCAATGATTACCACATCGAGCTCCTTGGCCACCTCGCCCAAACGAGCCGTCGTGGGCCCGGGAATCTCCTCTGCGAACCGAAAATATCGGTGGTCTTCGACCTGGCAAAAATAGACGGTGGCAAAAATCTCCTGAAGGCAAACGATCTGGGCTCCGTGTGCCGCTGCGTCGCGGATCATTGATTCTGCCTTGTCCACATTTTCTGCGGGATTCATAGAACAGCGCATCTGGACTAAGCCGAGTTTAAGCATGGAACTTACTAGCCTGCATCGCTCACAAATCCTAAGAGATTTGTACGCGATGCAGGCTTCTTCGGTCAGTTTTCCCTTGGATTCGCGGCAGTTGCCACCGAGGGTCAAGTTAAATGCTGACCGATATTCGAATAGTTATTCACACCACGAAAGGGGACATCGACGCTACTCTGTTCCCGTCCAAGGCCCCCGTGACGGCTGCGAATTTCCTGAACCTGGCATCCCGCAAATTCTATGATGGATTAACGTTTCACCGGGTTGTGCCGCGTTTCGTGATACAGGGTGGAGATCCATTAGGGACCGGGACCGGCGGACCAGGTTACCGATTTGAAAACGAGATTAATGACTCGTTATCGCATGAAAACGTGGGCGTGTTGGCTATGGCAAACGCCGGTCCGGACACCAATGGAAGCCAATTTTACGTCACGATCGATTCGCTCGGGCCGGAACACACAAAAATGCTCGATGGCAATTACTCGATTTTTGGGCAAGTGACCAAGGGATTCGACGTTACCAAAAAGATTGGGCAAAAAGATAAGATCCAATCAATCGATGTTGTCGACTCGACCGAGGCATTATTCGCGGCGCAAGAAGCACGTCTCAAGGAGTGGAACAAAATCCTGGACAAGAAGTTTGGAAACCGGCTCGCGTCGGCGCCGACTGGTTAGTATTTTGCGGGCGCGGCGTAACCGAAAGCTCCGGCTTTTGCTCCTCGGTTTTCAGGTCCCAGGCAAAAGCCGGAGCTTTCGTTTACCGCGTGCCGCTCCCTACCGAAAAAAATGAGTCTGCGGACCGCTGATTACGATTATCCGCTTCCAGATGAGCTAATCGCCCACTACCCTGCGGTGCGGAGGGATGGATCGAGAATGATGCTTCTGGATCGTGAGAAGCAGCAGATAACGCATCTCCGCTTTGGTGACTTCGTCGACTTAGTCCAACCAACAGAGTTGGTCGTTCTCAACGACACGAAAGTCATCCCGGCTCGGATACGATTCCCTGATCGTAACGCGGAGATACTCTTGTTGGAGGAAGTCGGCCCGTCAACTTGGCGATGTCTTGTTCGGCCAGGTAAATCGTTTTCCGTGGGGCGGACGTTTTCGATTGAAGGCCAGGTCGGGACGGTCATTCGGATCGTCGATGAAGGTGATCGCTTGATCAGGTTCGATCGCCCAATCGATCTCGACAAAGTCGGTGAAATGCCCCTACCGCCCTATATCACACGGGCGCCGGAGGATATCGACCGTGAGCGTTATCAAACCGTTTACGCCGCGCGCGCGGGGGCAATCGCTGCACCGACCGCCGGGTTGCATTTCACGCCAGGCATACTGGCACGGTTGCCGCATGAATTTCTCACTCTGCACGTGAGTGTCGGTACTTTTAAACCGGTGAAGGCGGCAGTTATTACCGAGCACCGACTTCACCGCGAGGAATTTGAGCTGGCAGAGGCCGCCGCTGACAAGATCCAATCGGCCGGCCGGGTTCTAGCAGTGGGTACCACAACAGTAAGAACCCTGGAAACCCTGATGCAGCGATTTAACAGGATACGGCCAGGCAAGGGCGTAACCGATATCTTTATTTACCCGCCATTCCGATTTCGACGGGCGAATTCATTGCTGACCAACTTCCATCTTCCAAAATCGACACTCTTGATGTTGGTTGCAGCATTTGCCGGCCGTGAGTTTATCCTGGAAGCGTACCTGGAAGCCGTAAAAGAGCGGTACCGGTTTTTTAGCTACGGGGACTGCATGATGATACGGTGAGGCGGTTTAACCCAAAAACCGAAGATGAGAAGTAAGCCGCAGATTCCACAGATGATTGGACCCACGCAAAACCCAAAACTACATTTCCCGTTTTGTCCGAAAGAACCGCTGCAAAATTTCACGACACTCAACTTCTCTCACGCCGCGGGTGATTTCACACTGGTGATTCAACGAGGACATTTGGAGGAGATTGACCAAGCCGCCAGCCCCGCCGGTCTTCGGATCAGGGCATCCATAAATCACGCGCCGGAGTCTGGCGTGAACGATTGCTCCGGCACACATCGGGCAGGGTTCTTTGGTTACATAGATATCGCAGTCGTACAACCTCCAGTCGCCGACAGCGCTTTCGGCTTGCGTGATTGCCAGCATCTCGGCGTGCGCAGTGGCGTCCTTTAAGGTTTCAACCTGGTTCCAGGCGCGGGCGATGACTTCTGCATTCCGAACGATTACCGCACCGATCGGCACCTCATCCTGCGATTCGGCTCTACGCGCTTGCCGCAAAGCTTCGCCCATGAAGTAGGTATCGCTCGAAAAATCCAGCAAATCGTCCATGCTAAGGTCTAAAGAGAAGGAAGAATCGATGAACAGCAAACCGATAATCGTTGCTCCCTCAGTACTCGCGTGTGATTTCAACTATCTCGGAGCGGAATGCGAACGCATGGAAAAAGCAGGTGCGGATTGGCTGCACCTCGATGTGATGGACGGGCATTTTGTGGATAATATCTCGTTTGGGCCGCCCATTGTCCAATCGGTCGCAAAGGTTGCCACCGTCCCACTGGATACGCACCTTATGGTGGAACGTCCGGACCACTTTTTTCCTCGGTTCATTCCGTACTCAAGCAATATTACGATCCACGTCGAACCTGATTACGATGTTGGTAACACCCTCAAGAGTATTCGAGCGGCACGCGCGACATGCGGCCTCGCGATCAGTCCGCCAACTTTGTTCGAAAAAGTGGAGCAATTCCTTGACCAAATCGATCTGTTGCTGGTGATGACTGTCAATCCTGGCTTCGGCGGACAAGAATTCATCGAGGAAACGATGTTCAAGGTGAAGAGAGCGGCAGCCCTTCGAGCCCGCCTCGGACTCGATTTTCATATCGCGGTCGATGGCGGAATCCACGCAGACACTGCGGCGATCGCGCGTGCATCCGGTGCCAATGTACTGGTCGCCGGCACAGGGCTTTTTAGGGCGGCGGATGCCGTCCGAGCAATCAAAGAGTTGCGGGATCTATAACGGACACGCCCGCGCGTTCGGCGCAACCCGGATCGCGCGGGAGGGCGTTTCTACCATGTCGTCTCTTTCTGGAAACGCTTGGCACAGGCACACCATCCCAGCAATCCGAATCCGGCGAACGCGAGTGGCGCCAGGGCCGGCGGTTTGTCTTCGTCCGGGATCTTTGTGACCCAGGCCGACAGATTATGAGTCACTGCCCGAAGCGGACGACCGTTTGTATGATACCAAAATCCGAGCAACCCGACGGCGATTGCGATCATAAATCCAACTGCGAGGGCCGATCTTCCGCCCCGATTCCAGAAACTTAGGCCGAGGACGCAAGATACGCTCATCAAAATCGAGAACACAATTGGGGTCCAGGCGATTGGTTGTTTTTGGAGAATCACGCGATGGTCGTAGCGCACCTGAGCAAGGATGACGATGAAGCCTCCCATGAGAATCAAGACCAACAGCTTACTAAGCGTCCAATAATTCGATATTTTCACGCTAAAACCTTTGAATTGGTCCCTACGAGGTGTTCAGGATTCAACGCTTGAATGTCATTAGGGACAAAGAGTCCATCCTTCCGCACCAGCTTGTGATCGAAATAGACTTCGCCGCCGCCGTATTCCGGCCGCTGAATACAGACTAGATCCCAGTGAACCTGACTCCGGTTGCCGTTATCCGCTCGTTCATAGGCTTGGCCCGGAGTGAAATGAAACGAGCCCGCAATCTTTTCGTCGAAAAGAATGTCACGCATCGGTTCCTGGATGTATGGATTGAAGCCAAGCGCGAATTCGCCGATGTAGCGGGCGCCCTCGTCTGAATTGAGAATGGCGTTTAGCCGCCCGGTGTTATTCGCGGAGGCTTCTACGACTTTGCCCTTGTTGAACGCGAGACGCACGGAGTCGAAGGCGGTCCCTTGGTAAATCGTCGGAGCATTGAATTGAACGTGACCTTCGACAGAATCTCGAACAGGACAAGAAAATACCTCACCGTCCGGAATGTTGTGCTGGCCGCCGCAACTAACGGCAGGAATGCCTTTAATGCTGAATGTCAGGTCGGTACCGGGTCCTTTGATCTGCACCTGATCCGTGCTTTCCATCAATGCCTGCAGAGCTTTCATCCCGGAGGTCATCCTTGAATAATCGAGCGTGCAGACTTTAAAAAAATAGTCTTCAAACGCCTCGGTGCTCATCCCGGCCATTTGCGCCATTGCCGCAGTAGGCCAACGCAGGACTACCCATTTCGTGTTGTTCACCCGTCGCTCGAGCAACGGTTGGAGCAATTTCATTGCAACCTGCATGCGACCGGGTTCCACGTCCGACAATTCCGTGGCGTTATGGCTGCCTCGAAGCGCAAGATAAGCGTCCATAGCCGTCATCCTCGCTAACTCAAAGTCGCAAAGTGTCCGGTACTGATCCTCTTCTGCGCCTCGAAGCAATTCGCGCACGATCGTGTTGGACTGCAGATTTACGAACGGAAAAGCCCCTTTGGAGCGTCCGCTCCGGATCAGGGCGATAACAATTTCCGGGGGTACATCATAGGCATCGATGAGGAACCGTTCTCCTTTTTTAAGATTGGTTGAGAAGCCGGTCAATACCTCTGCAAGCGCGTCAAGACGGGGATCTAACATGGGAAATGATTAGACTTAGTGGGATAACCTGCTAGTGCAACTGAAAAAGTGAATGTGGCGGTGACTAAGATTCTGGATCGAGCGAAGGCTTCCGATTTGCGGGACAGGTACGCGGGTAAGACGATTGTATTCACGAATGGTTGTTTCGACATCCTGCACGTCGGACATGTGCGATATCTGGCGGCCGCCAAACGGCTAGGAGACATACTGGTTGTGGGTCTAAATAGTGATGCGTCAGTTCGCGAACTCAAGGGGATTGGTCGCCCTTTGAATTCGCAAGACGATCGTGCGGAAGTGATGGCTGCTCTCGAGGTAGTCGATTACGTAATAATTTTCGCTGAAAAACGAGTCAGTCATCTTTTGCGGCAGATGCGCCCGCAGGTCTATACGAAGGGTGGAGATTACACGGTGGATAGTTTGGACTCGGAAGAGGTCGTTGCGCTGAAGGAAATCAATGCGAGGATCGAAATCTTGCCTTTAGTACCTGGCAAATCGACCTCGAAGCTCGTACAAACCATTCAGCAACTATGAGACGCCCGCTTCGCTTGGGAGTGCTCGGATCCGGAAAAGGATCAAATTTCCGGGCGCTCATGGAACAGATCAACGATGGTCGATTGGATGCTGAGGTGCACATCGTAATTTCCGACGTCGAGGATGCCGGCATTTTAAGTCTGGCCCGCGATTTTCGGATTCCCGGGCTTTATGTTCGACCGGGCCGATTTCGAGCAAAGCTCGAGCCGGAAGTAGAGAAGGACGTCGTTCGATTGTTGCGCGAAGCGAGCGTGGAACTGGTTATTCTCGCCG
>Ga0074044_10001368_pt1 | contig 22129 bp, 18 predicted proteins | sample BogForMeECP23OM1_FD_94443 | JGI IMG/M metagenome (GOLD analysis project Ga0074044, IMG submission 94443) | Bog forest soil microbial communities from Calvert Island, British Columbia, Canada - Bog Forest MetaG ECP23OM1 | ecosystem: Environmental > Terrestrial > Soil > Wetlands ...
GCATGTCGGCGCCGGCCGCCTTCACGCGCCGCGCCGCCTCCCGGATCTGCTGGCGCGATTCCACCGAGCAGGGGCCGGCCATCACCACCAGCCTGCCTGTGCCGATGGCCACGCCGCCCGCGGCAACTACGGTGCTCTCCGGATGCGTCTCCCGGCTGGCCATGCGGAAGGGCGGCGCCTGCTTCAGCAGGACAACGGCGTGCGAGGCCGCGGCCCGCCGCGCCGGCCGGCTTTCCGCCAGCCTGCTGCCGGCCGCTGCTTGCGGACGTACTGCGCGCGAACTCATGTGATCCTCCCCGAAGCGGTTTGCAAACGCTTGCCGGCCCGGCGCGCGGCGGTGTAACAGCCCAGCACCCGGACGGATTGCGTTTTCCGGCGCAATTCCTGGAGCGCCTCTACCACGGGCTCTCCCGAGCCCACTTCCACATCCAGAAAAAACTGGTATTCCCATGGGCAGCCGTGGATGGGGCGGCTCTCGATCTTCAGGAGATTCAAGCCGCGGCGCGCGAAGGGATCGAGCACGGCCAGCAGAGCTCCGGGCAGGTGCGGCAGGCGCAGCGCCAGCGTCAATTTGTCGCCGCGTGGCAGCGCGTCTGTGGACTTCGCGAGCAGCAGAAAGCGCGTGAAGTTTTCGGCATTGTCCTGCACGTCGCGAGCCAGGATGGCCCCGCCATGGCAGAGCGCCGCGCGCGCCCCGGCAATGGCGGCGCGGGAGAGGTCGGCGCTTTGTACCACGCTGCGCACGCTCCCCGCGGTATCCTCCGCGGCAACGCGCGCCCATCCCGGATGCTCGGCAAACAGCCGTTCGCACTGCGCCAGGGCCATGGGATGCGACTCGACGGAAAGGATGCTGGCGAGTGTGGCGCCCGGGCAGGCGATCAGGTGGAGTTCCACGGGGAGAATGGTTTCGGCGGCAATCGTCAAATCGCTTCCGAGCAACAAGTCATACACGCGCAGCACGGAACCCGCCAGGCTGTTCTCGATGGGAACCAGCAGTGCATCGGCGTCGCCGGCGGTGACGGCGTGGAATGCGGCGTCAAAACTGGGCCGAGGCAGCGTAACCACCCCGTCGCCCAGCAGGCGCACCGCAGCCTCCTCGCTGAAGGCCCCGGGCTCGCCCTGGAAGGCTACCCGCATGGGCTCGCCGCTCACGCGCATGCCCGCCTGCGCGCCGCGCGCACTGCGTCGCTTCGGGAGAGCGTGCGGCGCGCCATCCGCCGTGATTCCGCCAGAATCGCGCGGAACAATCGTTCGACTGCCGCGGCGCCCAGCGGCCCCGGATTGGCCTCGAGCGCGCGGGCCAGAATCTGGCGTTCGCGCCGGGCGTCGCGAAGGGGCAGCCCCGCCCCGCGCTTCCGTCGGCCCACTTCCAGCGCCAGGCCGGCCCGGCGATTCAGCAGGCCGAGCAGTTCCGCGTCTATCGCATCAATTTCGTCCCGCCATCGTTCGATTGCCGCAACCATGTGGTCCTCCGGAAAACAAAAATGGCCGCGATCTCCTGGGGAGTCCGCGGCCAGTCTGGGAATCGTTCGGCTCTGCTAGGCTACTTCATCCACCTCATCCGCGCACAGCCGCCAGCCTGCCCGCCTCTCCGTATGTAAAGGAGAAGCGGAATCGGTAGGCGTAAGTGCGCTTGAAGAGCATTTTGTCGAACCGCCGGCAAACTTTGCCGGAAAACCCAGTCTAGAGAAGCGCCGTTAAGGTGTCAAGCGGTAATCCTGAAACCGTTACTCGTGGCTCCCAACGGCGCGGCATCCCTTTCCCGCGCGGCCGCCGCGTATCCCGCTCTCCCGGTTGCGAATCCAATGGAATGCCCGAAGACAGGATACCCACGGAGGAGCTACATGATCCGCAAAGCTTCGGCAGTCTGGAACGGCAACCTGAAAGACGGGAAGGGATCGGTGACGACGGAGAGCGGCGTGCTCGCGCACACGCCCTATTCGTTTCGCAGCCGGTTTGAAACCGGCGCCGGGACAAACCCGGAAGAATTGATCGCCGCGGCGCACGCCGGCTGTTTTACCATGGCGCTTTCCGCGCAACTCACCGGCGCGGGATTGACGCCGGAAACGATCGCCACTTCCGCGGCGCTGACCCTGGAAATGGTGGAGAAGTCGTGGACCGTGACGAAGATTCATCTGGACGTCACCGCGCGCGTGCCCGGCGCGAGCGCGGAAGTCTTTGCGAAAACCGCCGCCGACGCGAAGGCCAACTGCCCCATCTCCCGCCTGCTGAAAGCGGAAATCACCATGAAGGCCACGCTCGCTTCATAATTCCTCGCGCGACAGCGGTGGTGTTGTGGTCTTTCCGGCCGGAGACGCGGCGCGCTGGATCACCAGGCAAAACGTCTCCGTTACCTGGGGTTTCGAATAGACGGTGCCGCCCCGGTCGCATGAACCACGGGCATCCTAGGGTGTCGCACTGGCCTTCCGCCAGTCTCCAGCTATACAATCCCGGCCACACGAATGATTGGAACCTCCGTCAGCCATTACCGCATCCTGGAGAAGCTGGGCGGCGGAGGCATGGGCGTTGTCTACCGCGCCGAAGACACGCGCCTGGGCCGCCAGGTTGCGCTCAAATTTCTTCCCGACGATATGGCGCACGACGCGCAGGCGCTCGAGCGCTTTGAGCGCGAAGCCCGCGCCGCTTCCGCGCTGGACCATCCGAACATCTGCACCATTTACGACATTGGCGAGGGCGGCGGCCGGCGGTTCATCGCCATGCAGTTCCTGGAAGGCCAGACGCTCAAGCACCTGATCGGCGGGCGCCCCATGCCGCTGGAGCGGATCGTGGAAGTGGGCGCGGAGGTGGCCGATGCCCTCGAAGCTGCGCACGCCAAGGGGATCATTCACCGCGACATCAAGCCCGCGAATATTTTTGTCACCACGCGCGGCCACGCCAAGATTCTCGACTTCGGCCTGGCCAAACAGACGGGAGCGCCCGATTCTCCGCTGACGATGTCGGTGGACGCATCCACCGGCGGCGATCTGACCAAGCCGGGAACGGCGGTGGGCACGGTGGCCTACATGTCGCCGGAGCAGGCGCTGGGCAAGCCGCTCGACGCGCGGACGGATTTGTTTTCGTTCGGCGTGGTGCTCTACGAAATGGCTACGGGCGTTCAGCCGTTCGCCGGGAACACCTCCGCGGCTGTGTTCGATGCGATCTTGAACCGGCCGCCCGCCTCTGCGCTCAGCCTGAATCCGCAACTGCCGCAGGAACTCGAGCGCATCATCAGCAAGCTGCTGGAAAAGGACGCAGCCAAACGCTATCCATCGTCCGCCGAACTGCTGGCGGAGATGAAACAACTGCGGCGCGAATCGGCCGGGGGACAGGCCACTGCTGCCGCCGCGCCCGGCGCGAAACCGCTGCCCGTCCGAGGTCTCGCCATCGGGGCCGTTGCGTTGCTTCTGGTCGTGGGCGCGTACTTTGGATTCCTCTGGCGAGCCGAGCATGCGACGCCGGCGGCGGCCGTGCCTGCGGCGAAACCATCTGTAGCCGTCCTGCCGTTTCAGAACCTGAGCGGCGACCCGCAGAACGAATACTTCAGCGACGGCACGACCGAAGAAATCATCACCAAGCTTTCCAAAATTCAGAACCTGGAAGTGACCTCGCGCATGAGCGTGGCCCGCTATAAAGGCTCACAGCAGGACGTGAAGCAGATCGGCAAAGAGCTGGGCGTGCGCTACATCTTGGAAGGAAGCGTGCGCAAGGCGGAGAACCGCGTGCGCATCACTGCGCAGCTCATGGACACTTCCACCGGCTTCAATCTTTGGGCGGAGGACTTCGATCGCGACCTGAAGGACGTTTTCTCCGTGCAGGAAGAGACGGCGCTGAAAATCGCCGACGCGCTGAATCTGCGGCTCACTCCGCAGGAGCAGCAGGCGGTGAAGAAACGCTACACGCAGGACGTCCAGGCTTACGACGCTTATCTGCGTGGCCGCGCTCTGCAGAGCCAGTTCATCGACATCCCTGCGAAGCTGGAGGAGGCCCGCAAGGATTTCGAGGCTGCCCTGGCGCGCGACCCGAATTACGTTCCCGCACTCGCCGGGCTCTCTTGGGTGGAGGGTCAGTACTATCGCAACATCTATTCCAGTCCGGCTCGCCTGGAGCGCGTCGAGCAGCTTGCCGAACGCGCGCGTTCCATCGACCCCCAATCGGCTGCCGTCTACGTCGCGCTCGGTAACGTCGCCGCTTACCGCTACGATTATCGCAAGGCCGCTGAGCTGTTAGGAGAAGCAACGCGTCTCGACCCAGAGGACCCTGTCGCCTGGGATTACACCTCCTGGGTGCGCGCCTACCAGCAGCCGCCCGACGCGGCAGGCGCGGAAAGAGCCTCACGGGAAGCAATCCGTCTGGGATTCGAGACAATGGGTGTTTATTACCATCTTGGCCGGGCTCTCTACCTGGAAGGCCGCTACGACGATGCCGTTGCTGCCTTCGAGCACGCCCGAAAACTGAGCCCGAAGTCCACGACCCCGGAATTTGGCCTCGCTCAGGTGTACTTGGCCAAGGGTGACTACGACCAGGCGCTCGCTCATTGGTCGCGCGAAGGCACTGCACAGCGCAGCACACCAGTCGTCAGTTTTGTAGGCAGTTCGATCTATGCGGCTCGGGGTGATAAAGACAAGGCCCTTGCCGAATTACGGACGGCATTGGAGGGTGGCTACCGCGATTTCGCGGCCATCGACGCCAGCCCGTATTTCGCCTCACTGCGCTCTGATCCGCGCTTCCAGCAGCTCCTCGCGCGTTACCGCAAATGAAACGGTCCCGCATGTCCCGCTGCCGCGCCGTCTTGCCGGTTGGTTTCCGGTATCCGACCGCGACGCGCGCGAATCAAAGTCCAGGCGTCCAAAATCCTGATTGGAGAGGAAACCCATGATTCGCAAAGCATCGGCTGTGTGGAACGGCAACCTGAAAGACGGGAAAGGGACGGTGACGACGGAGAGCGGCGCGCTCGCGCACACGCCCTATTCGTTTCGCAGCCGGTTTGAAACCGGCACCGGCACGAACCCGGAAGAACTGATCGCGGCGGCTCATGCCGGCTGCTTCACCATGGCGCTTTCCGCGCAACTCACCGGCGCGGGTTTGACCCCGGAAACGATCGCCACCTCCGCGGCGCTCACCCTGGAAATGGTGGAGAAGTCGTGGACGGTGACGAAGATTCATCTGGACGTGACCGCGCGCGTGCCGGGCGCGAGCGCGGAATCCTTCGCGAAAACCGCCGCCGACGCCAAAGCGAATTGCCCCATCTCCCGCCTGCTGAAAGCAGAAATCACCATGAAGGCCACGCTGAACAACTGAGCGCCGCCACGAGATCCGCCTCCTCTCAAAGAACCAGGCCGGCCGACATCACGCCGGCCTCAGAAACTGGCGCAGCGGCCGAGGGGTGACTCCCGAACTTTGTGATAGTCTGACTGCCCGTCCGGCCACGGGCCGGCAAAAAGAACCGTATGTCCACTCCCCTGCTCTCCGTCCGAAACTTGCGGATTGCCTTCGGAAGCCGCGTCGTCATCCGTGATCTGAGCTTCGACGTGCATGCGGGAGACTGCCTATCGGTGATCGGCCCCAATGGCGCGGGAAAAACCGTTCTGCTGCGCGCGCTTCTGAAACTGATTCCCTATGAGGGAGAAATCCGCTGGAGCCCCGGCGCCCGGCTGGGATACGTGCCGCAACGCGTGGCCGCGGACCGGCAGCTTCCCGTTTCCGTCAGGGATCTGCTGGCCGCAAAAGCCGGATACTTGAAATTGCCGGAGCAGGAGTCAGCAGGCATATTGAGCGCGGTCGGACTCAGCCCGGAGCTGCTCGACAGCGGCCTGGCGATCCTCTCCGGCGGGCAACTGCAAAAGGTTCTGATTGCCTTCGCGCTGCTGGGCCAGCCCACCGTTCTGCTGTTCGACGAGCCCACGGCCAGCCTCGATGAACTTTCGGAGGAGCACGTCTACGAATTGATCCATACGCTCAAGGAGCAAAAGGGCATTACGGTGATCCTGGTTTCCCACGACCTGAGCGTGGTCTACCGTTATGCCAACCACGTTTTGTGCTTGAGCAAAGGCGAGCCGTGCATGGGGCCGCCGCGGGAGATTTTGACGCCCGAAAGGCTGGAAGAACTCTACGCGGCCCCGCCGCGGTACTATCGCCACATCGAAGGACACCGGGAGAGTTGAGCGCCACCGGGCGCGAAGAAGGCCACTCACCTTGAACACCAGCCAATCGTACACGTTGCTGCTTGAAGTGCTGTTTGCGCTGGCCGCCGGTCTGGTGGGCTGCTTTGCGCTGATGAAGAGGATGCTGCTGGCCAGCGACGTTCTCTCCCACCTGGCGCTTCCGGGGCTGGGCCTGGCATTTCTGCTGAAAATAAACCCGCTGGCCGGGGGCGCGGCCACGCTCTTTCTGGGCACATTGCTCGTGTGGCAGCTTCAGAAGAAGACTGGCCTGGCTGCGGATGCGTCCATTGGGGTGGTGTTTGCAGCCGCGCTGGCAATTGGGGCGATGCTCACTCCCAGTGAAGACCTGGTGGAAGCGCTCTTCGGCGCGGCCCAAAAGCTTTCGCTCACTGGCCTGCTTCTGGGCCTGGTCGCGGCCGCCGTCGTAATCCTGGCGGTGCTGGGATTGAAGAATCGGCTCACGTTGACCGTCTTTTCCCCCGAACTAGCTGCGGCAACGGGGCTCCAGGTGGACCGCCTGGAGCTGTCTTTTCTGCTGATTTTCACCCTGACGATACTGATTGGGCTGCGATTCATGGGCGCGCTTTTATCCAGCGCCCTGATCATCCTGCCGGCCGCTACGGCACGCCAACTGACCAACCGGCTCTCGCGCTTCATGGTTGTCTCGATGGCGGTCAGCGTTCTCTCCGTCCTGGCCGGGTCTCTCAGCAACGCGTTCGTGTTCCGGGCCTCGACGGCCGGCCCGGCGATCGTGATCTTCTCCGCCGCCTTCTTTGGCCTGAGCCTGCTCAAACGGGCGAGGTGAGAATCAGACCCTTCCTTCGCCCGGCAGAGAGCGGGCAGGGTCCACGGCACTCCAAGCGGCTTTGCCAGGCGGATTCCCAGGGCTCACCGGACGAGTTTGAGTGTTGGTCCCTCAGGTGTGGTGCGGCACCGGCTGCTTGGCGCCGGCGCCAACGCCCAATTTCTTCAGGATAATTTCCGCCAGGCACCAGTTGGTGAAGCCGGACTGAAACAGGTTCGCGCCGACAAAGGCGGTGAACCAGAACCAGTTGTGGTTTACCCAGATGCCCAGCGCCAGCGAGCCCAATACAAATGTTCCGGCGACGATGCGGACTACGCGTTCCACGCTCATACCCCACCTCCTCATCCAATTCGTAGCGCCGGCGTCCCGCGTCGGCTTTCTTTCCCTTCCGGAGCCGGCGCCGGACGCCGGCGCTACGCTTGCGCAACCGTTCCTCTCTCGCTCAGGTAGTACAGCACAGGCACGGCCATGCGGGAAAGCAGCGTGGAAGCCACTTCTCCCGCCATCAGCGAGATGGCCAGCCCCTGGAAAATCGGGTCGAACAGAATGACGCTCGAGCCCACCACGATGGCCGCGGCGGTGAGCAGCATGGGACGGAAGCGCACCGCACCCGCGTCGATCACCGCCTCATCGAGCGGCATGCCCTGGCGGCGCCGCAGCTCGATGAAATCCACCAGGATGATGGAATTGCGCACGATGATGCCGGCGCCGGCGATGAAGCCGATCATGGAAGTCGCGGTGAAGAACGCCCCGGCGAGCACGTGCGCCGGAAGGATGCCCACGAGCGTCAGCGGAATCGGGGCCATGATCACCAGCGGCGTGCGCAGCGACCCGAACCAGCCCACCACCAGGAAATAAATCAGGATGAGCACGGCGGCAAAGGCCAGGCCCAGGTCGCGGAACACCTCATAGGTGATCTGCCATTCACCGTCCCACTTGACGGCCGGCCGGTCCGTACGCTCCGGCTGGTGGGTGAAAAGCTGCGTGACGCCGTACCCCTGGGGAGTTTTCAAGGCGGCGATTTTTTCCTTCATCTTGAGGATGGCGTAAACGGGGCTATCCTCTGCGCCGGCTACGTCGCCGATCACGTAGATGACGGGCAGCATGTTTTTTTCGTAGCGCGTGGGGGCAACGCGGGTCTGGTCCACGCGCACCAGCTCGCCCAACGGGACGAGTGAGCCTTCGGAGGCATTCAAATAGACGCCGCTGAGGTCTTGCTGGCTGGAGCGGCTGGCCCGCGCCAGGCGCACGCGCACGGGCACGTCCTCACGCGATTCCGGCCGGTGCAGCAAAGTGACGTCTGCCCCGCCCAGGGCGATGGCCAGCGAACGCGCCACATCGGCGGGGGAGATACCGCGCAGGGCAGCCTTATCCTGCTCGACGGCAAAATCGAGTTTTTCCTGGTCGCGGGTGACCATCCAATCCATGTCCACCACGCCCGGGGTTTGCTCGAACAGTTCGAGGACCTGGCGGGCCAGCGCGAGGCGCTGCGCATAGTCCGGGCCGTAAACTTCCGCCACCAGCGTGGCCAGCACCGGGGGGCCGGGGGGCACCTCGGCGATTTTCACCCGCGCGTTCCATTTCTGGGCGATCTCGTCAATGGGCCCGCGCATCCTCTCGGCCAGCGGATGGCTTTGGAGTTTCCGCTCCTCTTTCGGCAGGAGATTCACCTGGATGTCGCCCTGCTCGGGGCCGTGGCGCAGGAAGTAATGGCGCACCAGGCCGTTGAAGTTGTAGGGGCCGGAGGTGCCGGCGTAGGACTCAAAGTTGACCACCTCGGGCTGGGTGCGCAGGTAACTGGCGATGTCCTGTTCGGCGGCCAGCGTGCGCTCCAGTGGAGTGCCCTCCGGCATGTCCACTATCACCTGGAATTCACTTTTGTTGTCGAAGGGCAGCATCTTCACGCGTACGATTTTGAGCGGGACGAGCGCACAGGCGGCAACGAGCAGGAGAATCATGGTGCCGAAGAACAGCCAGCGCGTCCCTGGACTGTGAATCAGAGGCGTCATCAGGCGGCGATACACGCGTGTCGTCCAGCCTTCGTATTCCCCGGTCTCTCCGTGGCCGCCGGTGTGGCCTCGCAGCAGGCGCACCGCGGCCCAGGGCGAAACTACGAAGGCAATGAGCAGGGAGAACAGCATGGCCGCGGATGCGCCCACAGGGATAGGCCGCATGTAGGGGCCCATCAGCCCGCGCACCATGGCCATGGGCAGAATCGCCGCGATTACCGTGAACGTGGCCAGGATCGTCGGATTGCCGACCTCGTCCACGGCCTCGACCGCGACTTCGCTCCACGGGCGCCCTGCGCTCTCCGGCAGGCGGAAGTGGCGCACGATGTTTTCGACCACCACGATGGCGTCGTCCACCAGAATGGCCACGGAAAAAATCAGCGCGAACAGCGTGACCCGATTCAGCGTGTACCCGTAAAGATAGAAGATGACCAGCGTGAGCGAAAGCGTGACGGGAATGGCCAGCAGCACCACGCCCGACTCCCGCCAGCCCAGCGCCAGCGCGATGAGCAAGGTGACGGAAAGCGTGGCCAGGATGAGGTGCTTCAGCAGCTCGTTGGATTTTTCTTCCGCCGTGCGGCCGTAGTTGCGCGTGACGGTAACTTGAACATCGCGGGGGAGCACCGAGCCGCGCAACGCGTCCACTTTTGCGAGCACGGCCCGGGCCAGCAGCACCGCGTTGGTGCCTTTGCGCTTGGCCACCGTCAGCGTCACCGCGGGAAAATCCACGCGGGTTGGCGCGCCGGCGGAGGCCGGACGCACCGCTCCTGCGCCGTTGCCGTAGAAGACGTATTCGGAAGCGTCGCCGGGGCCCTCGCTCACCTCCGCCACATCGCCCAGAAACACGGGCCGTCCGGAGAAGACGCCCGCCACCAGGCGCCGCGCGTCGTCCGCTCCGGCGAGAAAATTGCCCGCCTCGACGGCCACTTCGCGATTGTTCTGCGCAAAGGAACCTGCCTCGGAGCGCTGGTTGGAGGATTCCAGGGCACGCGCCACCACAGCCGGACTGAGCCGGTAGGCCGCGAGCTTCTGCGGATCGAGCACCACGCGCAGTTCGCGCCGCTGCCCGCCGATGAGCGAGGTTTCCGAAACGTCGTCCACCTGCTCGACTGCGTGCCGCACCTCGGCGGCCATCTGGCGCAATTGGTAGCCGTCATAGCCCGCGCCCCAGAAGGTCAGCGCCACGATGGGCACGTCGTCAATCGAGCGGACTTTGATGAGCGGCTGGGAGACGCCGGGCGGGATACGGTCGAAGTTCGAATACATTTTGTTGTAGGTGAGGACGATGGCGTCTTCTTCTTTGATCCCCACTTTGAAGCGCACGATCACCAGCGCCCCGCCGGGCCGGCTGATCGAATAGACGTATTCCACGTCGGGGATTTCCCGCAGCAGGCGCTCCATGGGTACGGCTACGCGCTGCTCGATTTCCGCCGGGGAAGCGCCGGGCATGCTGACGAACAGGTCCAGCACCGGCACGACGATCTGGGGCTCTTCCTCCCGCGGCGTCGCCATCACACTGGCCACCCCCAGCAGAATGGAGGCGACGATCAGCAGTGGCGTGAGCTTCGAATCAATGAAAGCGGCGGCAATCCGCCCGGCCAGGCCTCGCTTCACGGCGCGCCTCCGGGACGCTTGCCGTCCATCTCGCGTCCGGCGGGATTGGCGGCATACTTTTCACCGGCTCCGAGGCCGGAGAGGATCTCCACGGCATCGCCAGCGGCCGAGGTTTCGCCCAGCGTCACCACGCGCCACCGCAACACGCCCGCGGAATCGAGGGCATAAACGCCGGAAATCTGCCCGCGGCGCACCACGGCCGCCTGGGGGACAAACAGCGCGCGGCGTTCGCCCCGCCGGAACCAGGCGCGGCCAAAGAGCCCGGAGCGAATGGCCGGGCTCGACGGAAGTTCCACGCGCACGGCGATGGTGTGCGAGGCCGGATCCGCGCCGCCTTCCACTTCCACAATGCGTCCTTCGAGGTCCGCGCCGCCCAGCGCATCCAGGCGCGCGCGGGCCACCGTGCCGGCGCGCGCGACGCCCGCGGCCTGAGATTCGAGCTGCACGCGCAGCTGGTAGCGCGATGGGTCTTCGATGATGAACAGGGGCACGCCGGGTGCGGCCATCGAGCCCGGATCCGCCAGGCGCCGGGCCACGATGCCGGCGAACGGTGCGGCAATGCGCGCGTAACTCGAAGCCGTCTCCGCGGCCCGCGCTTCCGCCTGGGCGCGCTCGACTCCCGCTTCGGCCTGTTTCTGCCGCTCGCTGGCGGCGGCCAGGCCGGCCTCGGCGGCGCGGCGGCGCGATTCCACCTCATCAAACTCCTGCGGGGAGACGGATTTCTGATCGCGCAGATAGACGAAGCGCTCGTAGGTCTTCTCGCTCACATCCGCCTGGGCCTTCGCGGCGGCGAATCCCTGTGCCGCCTCGCCCCGCGCCGCGCGCGCGCCGGTCTCCGCGGATTTTGCGGCGGCGCTGTGCGCGGCCAGCTCGCGGTCATCCAGGCGAGCGAGCAGTTCGCCGGCCTTCACCGCCTGGCCCTCGCGGACCAGCACGGCCTCGAGAGTGCCCATGGTGCGCGCGGCCACCTCCGCCGTGCGCGCGGAGACCACTGTGCCCGGAGATTCCACCTCATCGGCAACGGTCTGGAGCGCCGCGGTGCGCAACTCGATTCCGCTCACCGATTCAGGCGCCGCCTGGACGGTTTTTTCCTCCCGCGAGCAGCCCGCGAGCAGGGCGGCGAGCGCGGCGCAAAGCGGCAGAAGCGTGAGCAGGGAAGGCCCGCGAAGAGCCGCTGCGAATTTCATGGCTTTTCTCCAAAGATGAGGATGGAAGAATCGGGCGTGAGCCGGCCGGCGGCGCGTTCCAGCGAGGCGCGTGCGGCGTACCAATCGCCCACCGCGGCCACGTATCCGGTACGGGCTTCCAGCACCGCCTGTTGCGCGCGCAGCAGTTCCGTGATGGTGGTCAGTCCGGCCTGATAGCGGTTTTCGATGATGCGCAGGCTCTCGCGGGCCTGCTCTGCGCTCTGCCGCGCGGCCTCCGTGCGCGCCTCCGCCGCTTTGGATTCCAGGTAGGCGCGGCGCAAATCCAGCCGCACGCCGGAACGCACCCACTCGAGCTGGTCTTCGGCCTTGCGCTTCTCGGCCGCGGCCTCCGCCACTTGGTAACGGTTGGCGCCACCGGCGAAAATGTTCCAATCCAGGCGCACACCGGCGGTCCAGTTGGTGCCGGAAGGGCCACCCAGCGTCAGCGCATCGCGTTCAAAATCGCCAAAGAGCCCAATTGTGGGGCCGAAATCCACTTTGGCCAGTTTCTCGGCTTTGCGCGCCGCGTCCACCTGCATTTCCACAGCGCGCAGCAGGGGACGGCCGGCCAGCGCCTCGTTCTCCCATTCCGCGACGCTGCCGGAAATTTCTGCGGGTTGCGCCAGTTGAGCGGAGGGCTCTCCCAGCGCCTCCGGCTCGATGCCCAGCTCGCGCGCTAGGGTCAGCCGTGCTACCGCTAGGGCGTTCTCCGCGCGCAGTTCGCGGTCGCGCGCCTGGGCTTCAAACACCTGGGCGCTCAGCAGGTCGGAGGAGACCACCTGCCCGGCATGTTCGAAGGCCGCGATGCGCTCGCGATTGGATGCCGCGGTTTTCAGCGCGTCGCGGGCCGCGGCCAGGTCGTCGCGCGCCACCACGGCGCAGAAATACGCCTGCACCACTCGCAGGATCAGGTCCTGCCGGGCCTGTTCCAGTGCGTAGTCCGCGGCTGTCTTCTGGCGGTTCGCGGCGCCGGTGCGCAGCCAGGTTCGGCCGGAATCAAAGAGCGTCATGCGGGCGGAGAGGCGGGTATCGAAATTGTCGAGGGGAAGAGGCGCGTTCAGGCCGGGCAGCGCAAAATTCGCCGCGGTGAACCGGCGCTGGGTCAGCAGCGTGCCGAAGACAAACACGGGATTGTCGCTGCGCGTGAAGCCCTGGGAAAAATCGAGCCGGGGATACCAGGCGGCGCGCGCCTGCGAGGCGCGGGCGGCCGCGGCGCGGTCGTCCTCTCCGGCCGCGCGCATTTGCGGATTGCGGTCCAGGGCCGTGCGCACCGCGGAGGAGAGGGAAAGAGGCTCCTGGGCACGGGCCAGCGCCGGGGCCAGCGCGAGGAGAACGGCCAAAGGCAGGGAGAACCGCGGGACGAATGGCATGGCGTTCCTCGTTTTTCGCTTGACAGAATATTTCTATATGCCTATATTGTCAAGCAGAAGTTTTACAGGCAGGGCGAATCCCTGGAAGGAGCGACCCGGCTGTGAATTTCACATCCCGCCCCCGCGCGCGCATCGAACTCGCCGCCGAGTGGTTTCGCCTCCTCGGCGACCCCACCCGCCTGGGCATTCTCCACTTCCTCGAAAACGGCCGCCGCACCGTGGGCGAGATCGTGGCCGCGCTGCGCACCAGCCAGCCCAACGTCTCCAAGCACCTGCGGGCCCTGCACCAGGCCGGCCTGGTGCGCCGCCAGCGCTCCGGAAACTTCATCTATTACTCCATTGGGGCTCCCGTGGTTTTCCGCCTCTGCGAGCTGGCCTGCCACAGCGCCATGAGCGCGGCGCGCGGGCGCTACGTCACTCTGCTCTCGGCTCGCAGCCGCTAGCCGAGCCCCGCCCCTCGCTTTACGCGCTTCCCAATCTGTGCCACTTTATTGGCCGCATGAATTCCAGAAGGGGGCAATCATGACAACTCTGCTGCAAGGACGGTTGGGTTCGATCGTCGTGGCTGGAGCTGTGCTGGCGGGCGCGGCGTTGGGAGGAATAGCAGCGCGTCCGGCGAAGGGCGCCGCTGCGCTGCCCGGCGGGTCCGGCTATCACCTCAAGAAAAAGATCAAAGTCGGGGGAGAGGGCGGATGGGACTACCTCATGATCGACAGTGCCACCCGCCGGTTGTTTATTTCTCGCGGCACGCATGTGATGGTGGTCGATGTGGATTCGGACAAGGTGGTGGCTGATATCCCGGATACGCCGGGCGTGCACGGCATCGCGCTCGCTCCCAAGCTCAACCGCGGATTCGTCTCCAACGGCCGCGGGAACAACGTGACCATCTTCGATCTGAAGACACTGGCCACGCTCGGCCACGCGCCGGCCGGGCAGAATCCGGATGCCATCATTTACGATCCGGCCAGCGAACGCGCCTTCGCCATGAATGGCCGCAGCGGCGACGTTACCGCCATAGACGGCGCCACCGGCAACGTGGCCGGCACAATCGCAGTTGGCGGAAAACTCGAGTTCGCCGCCGCCGACGGCAAGGGCCGCATCTACGTCAACGTCGAGGATAAGAGCGAGATAGCGGAGATTGATTCGAAGAAACTTTCCGTCATAGCGCGCTGGCCCATGGCGCCCTGCGAGGAGCCCTCCGGCCTGGCCATGGACACGAAACACCGCCGGCTGTTTGCGGGCTGCAGCAACCAAATGATGGCGGTCATCGACGCGGACAGTGGCAAGGTGCTGGCCACGCCGCCCATCGGCGCCGGCGTGGACGCCGACGCGTTTGATCCCGGCACGGAATTCGCCTTCGCCTCGTGTGGAGGTGGAGACGGTGAGCTGACCGTCGTGCACGAGGATTCCAAAGAAAAATTCAGCGTGGTGGAAAACGTGCCGACGCAGCGGGGCGCGCGCACCATGGCGCTGGACCCGAAGTCCCACGAAGTCTACCTGGTGACGGCCGAATTCGGCCCGCGGCCCGAGCCGACCAAGGACAATCCCCGGCCCCGGCCTCCCATGTTGCCGGACTCGTTTGTCGTCCTGGTGTTCGCGCGCTGAGATTGCTGCAGGGAAAAAGGTCCGGCCCGGGATCCGCTGGCCTAGGTCTTGCAGCGCATCATCGGGCCCGGGCCGGACTGTATGAAAACGGCGTGCAGAGGCCGCCGGCTTATTCCGCGGCCGGCTTTTCACTCTCGGACTGCTTCCGCAGAGGAATCACGCCCGGGATGAGCCAGTTGTTCCACATGTCGTCGATCTGGGACTGGAAGAACTGGATATCCTCGTCGATGAAATGAGCAAACCTGCCCTGCTTGAGCAGGTAGTCCTCGACGGGGAGCCTCTTGAATCTTCCTTCGGCAATTTCCCTGGTCTTGCCGTAGAGCTTCAGCACGCCTTTTTCAACCTCGTAGAGAGGGAAGATGCCGGTGTTGACCGCCAGATTCCCCAGCTCGTGCGCGAGGATGGGATCGAAGTCCCAACCCTTCGGGCAGGGGTTGAGGCAGTGAATAAATGTGGGGCCTCCGACGGACAAAGCCCGGCGGATGCAATTCATGGCCTGGAGCGCGTAGGAAGTGGAGACCGTGGCCACGTATTTGCACGTCGGGTGCCCGGCGATCATCAGCGGCGCCACATTCTTCTTCCAGCGATTATTCATGATGCGCTTCACCTTCCCCGGGGTACTGAAGGAAGTGTTCGCGCCGTACGGCGACGTTCCGGAAACCTGGATGTCGGTATTCGCATAGGTTTCGTTGTCGTACATCACGATCAGCAGGTTGTAGTCGGGGTGCGTGAGCGTGGCGGAGATGGCGCCCAGCCCCATATCCGCGCCGCCGCCATCGCCGCAGAAGGCGATCACGTTGATGGGCTCGTCCTTCATGGCCCCCTTGCGCATCAGGGCGCGCAGTGCCGCCGCGGTACCCAGGGCGCCCGAGCCGGCGGCGCCGAGTTGCGTATGCATCCAGGGGATGCCCCAGGGGGTGCTGTAATAGGACGTGTTGGCCACATACATGCACCCTGTGGCGCCGAGGACAATCGTCCGCGGCCCGGCAGCCTTGGCGAGCAAGCGCATGAACTGCGCCGACTCGCAGCCTTCGCAGGTGCGGTGGCCGGAGGTGAAGTATTCCTCATAAGGGACCTTCTTGACTCCCTTAAAGGGCTCCAACTTTTGCGTTGGTTTTTCTTCTACGAAGGTGCTCATGGGTTCTCCATCCTTTCCCGCTCTGGGAGCGCGCCTTGCGGCGCGTCATCCACGCAGCCCGATCCATTGGGTCAGGGGCTGCGGCTTGCCGTTCGCTGCCTGGAAGGTGATATCCGCAATCTTCTCGACGTCGGCCACCGTCACTTCGCGTCCGCCGAGCCCGCACAGGAAATCCAGCACGGGAGGCCGGGTCTTGGCATGCGTGTACATGGCCGAGCGGAGTTCCGTGGCCACCACCCCGCTCAAGTCCGGTGAGCCGAACGACACGTCGCGGTCAATCACGCCGATGCCCCGGAAACGCTCGAGAGCCTTGGCGATTTCGGCGCCGGCAAACGGCCGGAACCAGCGCAGCCGCACGAAGCCCACCTTTTTGCCCTGGGCGCGGAGTTTGCGGATGGTCACCTCGACCGGAGTGGAGAGCGTGCCCATGCCGAAGAGCACGATTTCCGCGTCCTCGGTCATGTATTCCTCGAAGAACGGGTTGCCGTACTTGCGTCCGAAGACGCGCTCGAAGTCCGCATACACTTCTTTGAGCACGTCGCAGGCCCGCTCCGTCACCTCGTAATTCTGGCGGCGGATTTCCATGACCCAGTCCTCGTTGCACTGCGGGGCCACGGAGATGACGTTGTCGGGATGGAGCAGCAGGTTGCCGCGATTGTAGCGCGGCAGGAATTTCTTGACCTGCTCGGGCGTGGGGATATTCACCAGCGCCTGGGAGTGGGTGAGGAACGCGCCGTCGCAACTGATGGCCAGGGGCACAAAGATGCGCGGGTCTTCCGCGAACCGGTAGGCGATCAGAGCGGTGTCCAAGGCCTCCTGCCCGGAGTCCACCCACACCAGGTTCCAGCCGAGGTCGCGGACCGCGAGCGCGTCGTTGTGTTCGACGCCGAAGGCGCCGGGATCGTCCAGCGCGCGGTTGCCCACCAGAGCCACGATGGGCACGCGGAGCGCCGGGGAAACGGTGAGCGCCTCCATGGCGTACATCCATCCGACGCCGCTGGAGCCGCTGAAGACGCGCGCCCCGCACACGGAGGCGTGCTTCACGATTTCAAACTGGGAGTGTTCCCCATCCGCCACGATGAACTCGCAATCCATTTCGCCGTCGGCGATCAACTGGCTCATGTATTGCATCACCGTGTCGTACGGCCGGATGGGATAAGCGGTGACCACGTCCACGTTGGCCAGTTTGCAGGCGACTGCAATGGCTTCCGCTCCCGTAATCAGGGCTTCCTGTTCGTAGGTTTTCTTTTGTTCTGTGACAGGCACTGTCAGGGTTGCCATTGCAGTCTCCTTTTTCCGCCCTCAGCTCTTTTGCGCGATTTCCAGCGCCTGGGGCACCTGCTCCTGATACTGGCCGCGATACCGGAAGCCGTGGGTCCTCTCCTTGGCCGGCTCGGCGATGGTCGCCTGCAACCACTCGAGGTACGTGCACTTGTCCTTCTTGAAAGCCAGCCACTGGCTGCTGTTATCGGTGAAGTGGACTTCGTTGATCATGGTGATGCAGTTCTTGACGGGGCAAATGGCTTCGCAAATCCCGCAGCCACAGCAGGCTTCCAGGTTGGCGTCGTAGGTTCCGTCCGGGGTAACGTCAAAGGATCCGTCGGGGCAATTCAGCCAGCACAGGGTGCACTTGGTGCAGGTTTGGAAGTTCACCACCGGCCGCTCCGTGCGCGTGGTGTACTTCTGGAACCTCTCGTTGCGCGCCGGGCGGTATCCGCCGAGCTTGTTCGTTGCCGGGTCCGCGTACGGACCGCCCTGCGGCTGGCCCTTGATGGCCAGGCCGGAGTCCATCTGCTCCCACTTCGGCAGTTGGTAGTGGCGAAGCTCTTCGGGATTGCCCTGGCCGGGCTTGACGTCCACGGCGTTGAAGCGCTCGTAGGCGGTGCGGGCCGACGTGACTTTGAGCGCATCCTTCAGGTGGCTCGTGATGTAGTTTTCCACCGACTTCTGGCTCACCAGCTCCGGCGCCGCCTTGGCAATCGCGCCCAGGACGCGCACATCGGTGTGATCGTTCTTGTAGACCCACATGCCGGAGGAGCTGGCGATGCCCTTCACGATCCCCAGCTTGTAGGGCTGGTCGCGGCGATGGACGAGCTTGAGCAGCTCATCCACGGTCTGCGTGGAAGTGACGATCAGGGTTCCGCCGGGCTTGGTGGCGCGGTTCACCGCCTGCACGCCGTTCCAGGCCCAGGATTCGATGCCGCGGCACAGCGTGTCGTCGAGCACCACGGTCACGTCCACCTGTTCCGGCTCGTAATGCGCCATGCCCAGTTGCAGTGTTTCCTCGTCCGTGGCCACGATGGCAAAGCTTTTTGCCGGAATGCCGTTGCGCTCCGGGCTGTCCGAGTAACGCCCAAAGGAAATGCCCCACTTGCCTTCCTCGTGCGCCGCCAGGACGATTGCGCGGGAGATGTTCTTGGCGAGCGTCTTTTGGAAAACGCCTCGGTAAATCAGTTCGACCGCGAATAGCTGACCCATGGTGACCTCCAAATCTCTTGAGGCTTTTTCCCGAGGCTCATGCGTGCCTCGACTTCTCGCGAGAAGGCCTCTGACTCTCGCCTCCCGAAGCTTCGAAACCGAACCTTCGGGACCCCATACGCAAGCAGTCTCAGGCCGGGCAGCGAAACGGGGCAATGTCGCGGGTCACCTGGCGCTGTGATAGGGGTCACGGGAGGGATCTCCGGCCTGCGGCGGGCCTCCGATGGCGAGTGATGAGGGACGAGGGAGGAGCAGAAAACAACAAATCGCACTGCAACCACTATTTGGGACGAGAGTCGCGGTAGGAGACAGAAAGTACGCTTCGCTTGCTGAAGAGGAGAGATATCGAGGTATCGAAATATCGCGCCCCGGAGTTTGTAATTTGTTGATTCTGAAGGAGATCGTTTTTTGGAGGGAAGGAGGAGTTTGTAAGTTGAAGAAAACACTGGAGATCGATCGTGAGGGCGGCCACCCGTACGGCGGCAACAAGAATCCGCCGCCGAGGGCAGGCGCAAAGAAGCGCGCAGAGAAACGAGGGACAACAAAGCGAGCTTCGGGCGATGCGTGGCTCGGTTCATGGCGTTGTGGCCTGGGGCGGTTGCGGGGCGTCGGCGCCGACATCGGGTTCGGCGTCGGCTGCTGTGTCGGGGTCGGGAGCGGGGTACTCGAAGAGGAAGCGGGTGGCGCGGATTGCGCGGCTGAGGTCTTCCCGTTCGTCTTCATCGAGGGTGGCGGTGCCGATTTCCTTGGCGACTGCGGGAATGCTTTGGAGCAAGAGCCGGCAAATGTAGGCGATGAGATGGGCCTTGCGGGCGGAAATGCGATTATCGGCCACGAGGAGCAGCAGCCTGCCGAGGGTGAAATTGACGCCGGCGGCAGTGCGATAGTCCTGCAGAGGGCCGAGGAGATCTTCGAGGGTCGAATCGGAGGGCCCAGCGCCAATTCCCGCGGCGTGCGGGCTATCGGGGGGAAGGTCGGAGACGCCTTCGGGGCGCGCGTGGAAGAAGCAGTAGGTGGGGTGGTTGTGCATGCGGTCGCGGCGGCAGCGGCGTCCGGCGGGATCGCCGAAGTGACAGCGGCGGACCGAATCGAGCTGCTCCTTGGGGATGCGCCGCAGCAGATCGGAGCTTCCGGACGGGGGCCCCGGGTCGGGTGGTGGGGCATGTTGGATAGAAGGTCTGGCCGCCGCGGGGCCATGGCGTACGAGGTGAGCGAACTGGAGGAGAAGGTCCGCGGCGGGAGTCCCGGGTTCGGGGATTCCGTGGGGCCGTGCGGTGCAAGGTTTTGCTGGCTTGGTGGTCATGGCGAAATTCCTCGATCGGTCGGGCGTTGGACATCTAAGACTGGCACGCGGCCCTTACCGGGCCGACCAGTAGGACTGGCACGCGGCCCTTACCGGGCCGACCAAGGGTCCAGGATAGCGAGAGCGGTGCCTGGGGGGAACCCGGTATAAAATCGAAAAAAAGGGGATTTACTTACGCATGGAGCGAAAGGCGGTCCCAAGGAATGACCCGGCGGGCCTTAGATGTGCCCAGGAGAAATGCAGGGAAGGTATCCTGCACGAAGCCCTCAAAGGTCCCTCGGCGGGTAACCTCCCATAACGCCGTTTGTGGCTAGCGACGGGCTTTTGACCAGCGACTGGACCACTATGGAGTTAGCTTCGTCAGGGGTAGTACGCTAATCCTTGGCAGGAAAGGGTAGTGTCTCGAAATGACCAAGCGGCGCTTACGAATACGGTCCATCAATCCGCCGGATTCGCGCTTCCGGCTGCAAGTCCGCGGTTCCCCGATTGCGGGCTTGGGCGTGTTCGCGCGCGAGGTGATTCCTCCTCGAAGGCTTGTAATTGAATACGCGGGAGAGAGAGTCACCATTGCGGAGGCGCAGCGTCGCCATCGCAAGCGGGGCAAACCCGAGCGCATCTGCTTTGCATGGCTCAAGGGCAACTGGGTGGTCGACGGATGGAAGGGGAACGGCGCCCAATACGTCAATCACAGTTGCGACCCAAACCTTTATTCGTGCAAGCTGCGTGGCCACATTTTATTCTTCAGCGTCAGGCGAATTCGAGTGGGCGAAGAATTGACCATTGATTACAGGATCAGCCCTCGGAGCGGCAAGGTTCCGTGTCATTGCGGCTCGCCCCATTGCCGCGGCGTGATGAATCGTTCTGCCAGGCGGCGCCGCCGCAGTGGGCGGCCGGAATGACCGAGGTTGGCGTCGCGCACACTTAAGGGGGGTTCCCAGCCCGTGGAGAAAATTACCTTCGGGGGGGGAATATTCCCCTCCGAAGCCCTTGTGAAGATCTTGCTCGGGGTTCCAGGTCCCTAAGCCCTTTATTTCTGGCTAGGCGAGCGGAAGGAGGCGGCCATGGGATTGGCACTCGGCGTGCCATATACTTCCATAGCCCACATGGGCACATCTCGAGGATGGAGGCAGCTCAAATGGCAAAGAAGAAACTGAAGAAGGGCAAGAAATTGCACGGGACCAAGACACTCCTCAAGCTGAAGGCTTTCTGACCTTATCTGGCCACTGGAAGGGAAAGGTCCTCTTGAAGGGCTGCTGGCAACGGCAGCCCTTCTCCATTTCTCGTTGTCCGCGCGCCGTGTGGCTGCGCTCACCGCCTCCCGCGGCTACCAAGCCTGTGACTTAAACCAGCACGGCCCGGGGCGGGGCCGCATACAACGGTGCCTACCAACCCCTTTTCCCCGAGCACCCAGCAGGGCGTGGCCGCGCGGCAGCGACGGCCTGCTGCGTAACTTCCCACAACGCCGTTTGTGGACCGTGGGGGAGCAGGTCCTGTCGGTCGAATCATCATTCCCAATCTTGTATGCGGTACCTATGACGGTCTTGCGTAGTCGGATTTTGCTGCGCGGGCCCGGCATCCGGCTCAGCGATTCGCATTCGCCGGCGGACCACGTTAGAATGGCGCCCATGCCGGCTGAGTCCTTCCAGGTAGCAGGGCGTGCTGGAGCGAACGCGGGTTTCCACATCCTCACCGTGAGGGGCGCCATCACGTCTTTGACTTCGCCCGCATTCCTAGAAGCCGCTCTCGCCGCCTCCGCGCGGGTGTTGATCATCGACCTGAGCGAAGCGCCTTCGGTCGACTCCATGGCAGTCGGCGCGCTCGTACGCGTGTTCGTCTCCCGCAACAAATCCGGCCGCAAGCTCGCGCTCGTCGGGCTGAATCACCGTGTGATCAACGTGCTGAAAATTACCGGCGTCGACCTGCTGTTCGAGACTTACCCGACGGTCCCTGAAGCCGAATCCGCGTTGAGTTGATCTGTTCCGTTTTCGTAGCAGCCAAGCGACATGGCCGCGGAGGCAGTCATTCCTTCCAACCAATCTGCCGGTTCAGCGCCACCGTAACCGGGACATCGCAGTTTCGTGCCGCGCCTAGCGGAAACCGCTGAACATCACCACGTCGGCGGCGTTATAGCGCGCTCGCGTGATGGCGATCTTCTTCCCATCGCGCGACCAGGCATAGGCCATGATCAACGAGGGCTCCGTATTGAAGTGCGTCAACTGTACCGGCGACCCTCCGCTGCGCGGCTTCATGTACAGGTGCTGCGCGCTGCCCACGGTGTGCAGATAGGTAAGCCCGCGCCCATCCGGCGTCCAACCGAGACTTCCGTTGTCCGGAGGCGCCTCGAGTTCCTCCACCGGCGCGCCCCCTTCCAGCTTTTGCACGATGAGCTTCGATTTTGCGCCCGCGCCTTGCCCTTCGACCTTCCCGTAGGCGACGAATGAGCCATCGGGAGAAATGGA
>Ga0074044_10001370_pt1 | contig 22122 bp, 19 predicted proteins | sample BogForMeECP23OM1_FD_94443 | JGI IMG/M metagenome (GOLD analysis project Ga0074044, IMG submission 94443) | Bog forest soil microbial communities from Calvert Island, British Columbia, Canada - Bog Forest MetaG ECP23OM1 | ecosystem: Environmental > Terrestrial > Soil > Wetlands ...
GGATTTGTTGCAGGCCAAGATCGCAACCGTCGCCGTACTCGAGGCAATGCGCAAAGCGGGCAAGCGCCTCCCGGTGACGGTCCAGGTCACGCTGCAGGAATCAGGCACCATGCTGCTCGGGACCGAGATCGGCGCGGCGCTGACTGCGCTCGAACCGTACGACGTGGACATCATCGGCCTGAATTGCGCCACCGGTCCAGCGGAGATGAATGAGGCGGTTCGCTACCTGAGCCTGAACTCCACCAAGCACATTTCGGTTTTGCCGAATGCCGGACTGCCGCAGAACGTGGGTGGGCACGCTGTGTACAAACTCGCGCCGAAAGACTTGGCCGACTATCACAAACATTTCGTGCAAGATTACGGCGTACGCATCGTAGGAGGATGTTGCGGCACCACTCCCGAGCATCTGAAAGCCGTGGTGGAAGCGGTCTCCGGTGTCGAACCGGCAAAACGCGATGTGAAGCCGGTAAGTGCGGCCTCCAGTGCTTTCACTTCCGTCCCCCTTGATCTGGAGCCGAAGCCCCTGATCGTTGCGGAGGAGATGAATACGACCACCCGGGTCGATCATTTCCGCAAGCTGGTGCAGGCGAAGAAATATGACGACATTCTGAGGCTGGCGAAGAAGCTGGCCAGCGAAGGCTCGCACATGCTCGATCTGTGCTGCGCCATCGTGGGCGAAGACGAGAAGGGGTACATCTCCGCCATCCTCGAAAAAATTGCAACCCGAGTGCCCGCGCCGATCCTGATCGACAGCACCGAGGCCGACGTCGTGGAAGAGGCGCTGAAGCGTATCCCGGGCAAAGCCATCATCAATTCGATCAATCTGGAGGATGGCGAGAAGCGCACCTCGAAAGTGTTACCCATGGCGAAGCGCTATGGCGCGGGAGTAATCGCGCTGACCATCGATGAGGAGGGCATGGCGCTAACCGCCGACAAGAAAGTCGCGATCGCGCACCGCATCTTCGATCTGGCGACGAAAAAGTACGGCATCCGTCCGGTGGACTTGCTCTTCGACACGCTGACGCTGCCGATATCGACGGGCCAGGAAGAATATCGCTCAGCCGGCATCGAGACCTTGAAGGCGGTGAAGCGCATCCGCGAGGAACTTCCGGAAGTGAAGACGGTGCTGGGCGTAAGCAACATCAGCTTCGGCCTCGACGCCTATCCGCGCCGCGTTCTGAACTCGGTGTTTCTGCACGAGGCGGTAGAAAACGGACTGGACGTAGCCATCGTCAACTACACCAAGATTTATCCGCTGTACAAAATTCCTGCCGAAGAAGCGGAACTAGCACGCAAGCTGATTTATCAGGACCGTTCGAATGGCGATCCGCTGCAGGTTTACATGCAGCATTTCGCGGGCATGAAAGGCAAGGCACAGGCGCAGACCACCGCGCACGTAGAAACACTCTCGATCGAGGACAAGCTCAAGTACGCCATCATCAACGGCGAGAAATCGGTAGGCGAGGGCAAGACCAAGCGCAGCCTGGAAGAGTTGTTGGAGGATGCGTTAGTCGAATACAAGCCGCTCGATCTGATCAACACCGTCCTGCTGGACGGCATGAAGACGGTAGGCGACTTGTTCGGAGCCCGCAAGATGCAGTTGCCGTCGGTGCTAGATTCCGCGGGAGTGATGAAGGCCGCGGTTGCCTATCTTGAGCCAAAGATGGAGAAGAAAGCCGGGTCGCAACAAAAAGGAACAATCGTGCTCGCCACGGTGAAGGGCGATGTGCACGACATCGGGAAGAATCTGGTCGACATCATCTTATCCAACAATGGTTACAAGGTGGTGAACCTGGGAATCAAGCAGGCGGGCGACGCGATCATCCACTCGGCGCAGGAGCACCAGGCCGACGCCATCGGCCTCAGCGGCTTACTGGTGAAGTCAACGCTCGAGATGAAGTACGTGATTCAGGAACTGGAACGGCAGAAGTTAGCGTATCCGGTCATCTGCGGAGGCGCGGCCCTGACCAGAAAATATGTGGAAGACGATCTGCGCCGCGAGTATTCCAACGCCGTCTTCTACGGAGAAGATGCGTTCGCCGGCCTGCACGTCATGGAGGACCTGGCCTCAGAAGACGGCAAGCGCGAAGCGCGTCTGCAGGACGGCAAAACAGTAAAGGATTACGCGAAAGCCGCTGCCGTGGATGAAGAGATCGGCCCGGTGTTCGCGGAGCGCAGCCCGGTGGTGACCGATGCGCCGAATATTCCCGACCCTCCGTTCTGGGGCGTGCGCGTGGTGAAGGACTACGACCTGCGCGAGCTTTTCAATTACGTCAATGACACGGCGTTGTTCAAGAACCAGTGGCAGTTGAAGACGGCGTCGCAGGAAGATTACGCCAGGCTGGTCGAGAAGAAGTACCGTCCCATCAAGAAGAAGCTGGAAGAAGACGTAATAGCAGCGGGCTGGTTCGAGCCGAAAGTAGTCTACGGATATTTTCCTGCCCAGGGCGATGGCAACGACGTAGTGGTGTATGACCCGGAGATTGGCAAGAACCGTGTGGTAGCGGGGCAAAGCCCCGTCTCTACACAACCAAAGGAACTCCTCCGCTTCACCTTCCCCCGCCAGAAAGAAGGCCGCCGACTCTGCATCTCAGATTTCTTCGCCGCCCCATCGTCCGGCAAGATGGATGTAATCGGCCTGTCGCTAGTGACGATAGGTCCCAAAGCCTCGGTAGAAACGCAGCGCCTCTTCGAAGGCGGAGAATACACCCGTTACCTCTATCTCCACGGCCTAAGTGTCGAGACTGCCGAGGCGCTGGCCGAGTTCCATCATAAGAAGATGCGTGAAGAGTTAGGTATAGCCGCCGAAGACTCGCCGCACATTCGCGATCTTTTCCATCAGAAGTATCGCGGCTCGCGCTATTCCTTCGGCTATCCCGCGTGTCCGCATCTGGAGGACCAGACCAAGCTCTTCGCCCTGCTCAAGCCCGAGGAGAACGTAGGCGTGCGCCTGACGTCAGGCTTCTTGCTGGAGCCGGAGCAGAGCACATCGGCAATTGTGGTGCATCATCCGGGAGCAAAGTATTTCGTGGTGTAGCAAGCCGCCGAAGAACTCGATGTGGCACTTGATTTTGGGTGGCGCAGCGGTTTACCGCTGCGGTTTAGGTGCCAAATCCCAACGGCTTCAGCCGCTGAGGGACTGCGGCCTAAGAGGAAACGAGACATTCCCATGCATTACTTATTGTTCTACGAGGTCGCTGAGGACTACGTTTCCAGGCGAGCGCAATTTCGGGATGCGCATCTGGAAAAGGCCTGGCAGGCAAGCGAGCGCGGCGAACTGGTGTTGGGCGGCGCGTTGTCGAATCCGGTAGACGGCGCCGTGCTGCTGTTCCAAGGCGCCTCGCCCGAGGTCGCGGAGAAGTTTGCCCGGGCTGATCCCTATGTGACCAGCGGAGCCGTGAAGCGATGGCATGTGCGGGAGTGGACGACGGTTGCGGGAGAAGACGCCACGACGCCCATCAGGCCGAATGCGGTGGCCGATAAAGATGAAGATAAAGATAAAGCCAGGGGCATGGTCTTGCGGATGTGGAGCGGGCGCGCGACCGTCGAGAAGTCGGGCGAGTATGTTGAGCACGCAACCCAAAAGGTCTTCCCGGCACTCCGTGCGATCGAAGGACATCGCGGAGCATACCTGCTCCGGCGCGCGGTTGACGGCGCAGTTGAATTTGTTGTGCTCACGCTGTGGGATTCGATGGAGGCAGTCCGTAGGTTCGCCGGGGTGAAGCCGGAGAAGGCCGTGGTGGAACCCGAAGCGCGAGCCGTGCTGACGGCCTTCGATGAGTCTGTGACGCATTTCGAGGTGGTCCATCCCGCGGACTCTGGCAGAAGCAGGTAGCTTGCCCCTTCCGCGTGGGCGTGCGCAAGATGACGGAGGGCGCGTGGTTATTTTGCTGATGGGAGTGTCGGGCTCGGGAAAGACGGCCATCGGGCAACTCCTGGCATCGCAACTCGGTTGGCAGTTCGCGGATGCGGATGACTATCATCCCGCAGCGAATATAGAAAAAATGCAGAACGGAATTCCCCTGACCGATAGCGAACGCGCGCCTTGGCTCGAGGCGTTACGCGCCCGAATTGCAGGATGGATTGCAGGAAAGAAGAATGCGGTTCTGGCATGTTCGGCATTGAAGCTGGCTTATCGACAGAGCCTGTTGCTCGCGCCCGAAGTCCAGATCGTCTACCTAAAGGCAACGCCGCAACTGTTGCAACAGCGCTTGCGCGAACGCGTCGGCCACTTTATGAAAGAAGGGATGCTTGAAAGCCAGCTGGCAACCCTCGAAGAACCGGAAGGCGCAGGCGCGGTGGTGGTCGATGCCGCCCGTTCACCGGCAGAGATCGTGGCAAAAATCGTGGCGGAGATTCAAAACGCCGGCTGGCGCTGAAATAACCCGAAGCGGCAGCAAGGAGAACAGGTGGACGAGATCGAAGCGGCGGTCATGCGCAGACTCACCTGGCGGCTCGTGCCCTTTCTGTTTCTGCTCTACATCGTAGCCTATCTTGACCGCATCAACGTGGGTTTTGCGGCGCTGCAGATGCGCCCACGACTCGGGTTCACCGACGCCGTCTATGGCCTCGGCGCGGGAATCTTTTTCGCCGGCTACTTCGTTTTTCAAGTGCCCAGCAACCTGGCGCTGCAGCGATTAGGCGCGCGCCGCTGGATTGCATTACTAATGATGACCTGGGGAGTGATTTCGGCGTCGACGATATTCGTTCGTGGCCCGCGCAGCTTTTATCTTCTCCGTTTTCTGCTGGGCGCGGCCGAAGCCGGCTTCTTCCCCGGCGTAATCCTCTATCTGAAAAACTGGTTCCCGGCCCGAGCGCGAGCGCGGACGGTCGCCCGCTTCATGACCGCCGCGCCGTTGTCGGGAGTCGTCGGCGGACCGTTATCGGGTGCTCTGCTAGGTCTGCATCCGATCGCCGTCATGGCGGGATGGCAATGGATGTTCCTGATGGAAGGCATCCCGGCAGTATTGCTGGGCGGCGTGGCGCTGGCATACCTGGTCGACCGGCCGGAGGACGCCCCCTGGCTCGCGCACGAAGAGCGAACCTGGCTGGTGGAGACCCTAAAGCGCGAACCAGCAGAAGTCACCGCCGTCGCGGGCGCGCTCGCCGCCTTACGCAGTGGGCAAATCTGGATGCTTGCTCTAGTCTACTTTGGGTTGAACACCGTCTCTTACGGCGTGAGCCTGTGGCTGCCCACCCTGATCCGAAGCTTGACGGGAGTGAGTGATTTCACGGTCGGTGCGTTGTCCGCAATTCCTTATATAGCGGCAGCGCTGGCGATGGTCGCGGTCGGTTTGCACTCTGATCGCTCCGCAGAGCGCCGATGGCATGTCGCGCTGCCCGCGTTCGCCGGAGCTCTGGCGCTGACCGGCGCCGCCTATTCAACTTCCATAGGCCCCGCGATTCTCGCCGTCAGTCTGGCGGTGCTTGGCGTGTTCTGCATGCTGGGGCCGTTCTGGGCGATGCCGACGTCGTTATTGTCGCGCACGGCTGCGGCCGCAGGAATCGCATTCATTAATTCGGTAGGAAATCTCGGCGGATTCGTTGGCCCTTACGTCATCGGACTGGTGCGCACCTCAACCGGGCAATTCAAAGGCGGTCTGCTCCTGGTAAGCGCCGCGCTCGCCGCCAGCGGAGCGATCGCCCTGATGGTCAGGAGCGGTCGAGAGTGAAAAAATGTGGCTTCTACTTCTTGCTGCTGGGATCGTCGGCCGGATTGATGTTTAATGGCCGGCCAGCGTAATAGCATATTTTCTGTTAGGAGGTGAGATCTAAGCGGGGTGAGAGGAACGGTTACGAACTCTCTTCAACGTACTCTGAGTTCAAGCGGGAATCCGTGCGCGAGTGCACTCGAACGATGAGCAGTCCGACCAGAACCGCGCTCACCAGCATGACTACCCTTATATAGAGGCCGGCGTGAAACGTCTGGTCTCCGGCGGCGGTCCGGACGAGGCCCGATGAGGCGCTGACGGTGCAGAATCCGAAATAGAATTTTTCCATCCATCCGCCGGAAATAACCAGGAGCCACAAAAGAATGGCGGAGACGATAGCGAAGATTCCGCAGAGAATCCACGTGCCTCGGGACACCGTGGACGCGACCCAGATGCCGGCGGCGGGATTGGCGGCGACCATCTGCCGCACCGCAATCAGCAGGAACACTACGGAATGCACCAGCGCGACGATGGCGCGTTTGCGGTTGGTGAGAATGGAAAATCCGCCCATGCCTGACCTCACTGTAGCGGAAGGGCGGACAGCGGGCTGTGACCCACATCACGCAGGTTTTGGACACAGAGGTCAAGAGCCGTGGCCGGAAGCGCCTGCACCACACGAACCTGTCGTTACACTAGGATGCGCTGGTTTCGTTTTGACAGGAAGGTTGTGGTGGGGGGAAAATGGCGGCTATCCGTGCGTGTCCGGGAAAACTTAATCCACAACTTTGAGAGAGGAAAACTTTGAGAGGAAAAACTATGAAGAAAGCGATTGCAGTTGCCGTTATTACTGGTTGTCTGTCGTTTGTTGCCGGGATCGCGGTTGCCGATAGGGTGCGTGACTGGCACGATCTGGATGCTGCCCATAATCACGTGCAGGAAGCGATTCATGAGATGGACAGGGCCCGCGCCGCCAACCACTACGATATGGCTGGGCATGGCGCCAAAGCAGAAGAGCATCTGCATGCGGCGGAGCACGAGTTGCACGACGCGATCGAGGCGATCCGCGCCGAGCGCTAAGTGGTTTTTGGCGGTCACAGACATCGGCCATCCGCCGTCAAGTGAGCTTTACTGACGGCGGATGGCTGTTTTGCTGTTTGCCGGCAAAAAGAGTTTCCCCCCACATGAACTGCTTAGGCCTCCAGCGAGATGGGCGACTCCGTAGAGAGAGCTCCGCCGCCGAAGGCGAACTGTTGCAGCTCCTGCTGCAGCGTGGAGTAGGCCTGTTGGGCGCCGGAAAGGTTGCTGGACGTAAGGCTCTGGCCGAGCTGGTTGAGGTCCTGGGGCAGCGGATTCTGGCTGCTTGAGTCACCGAACTCCGGGCCGCGGGCACGGTGGTGATTGTGCAAGTGGTGGCTCACGCCGCCTTGGGTCTGAAGATCCTGCTGCAGAGTGGAGTAATCCTTTTGCGCCGCGGCGAGGTTGCCGGATTGAAGATCGGAGGCAAGCTGGTTGAAGGCTTGCGTGATGGGGTTGGAAGTAGCGGTGGAAGTGGTGGCAGCGAGCTGGTAGGGGCTGAGGATGCTGCTGGGAATCCCGGAGATCGACATGGATGTACCTCGATGCAAGAGTTGAAGAAGCGTTCGCTCGGGAATTCGCTAGCGGCGGGACGCTGTCTCTCTGCCGGCGAAGGATCCGAGTGAACCTGCTGCTGTCAGAGCATGCTCGATTCCATTGCTGCGGGTCAGGGTACGGATGAAATGTTGGTGCATTTTGTGGAGGTTGCGAGCCACGTTGTGCCGCGAGATGGCGCAGAGGAGGCCCGCGGGCAAAGTTTGCAGGTTGTGTCGGAGGCAAGAGTTGCCGGGCGGTATCTAAACCGCAATCTTGAAACTGAATCCAGAAATCGTACACTGGTCGCATGGCGCGAAACTTCAAAGACTTGACCGAGCGCGAGATTCTGGCGCTGGCGGTTTCCCTGGAAGAAGAAGATGGCCGCGTGTATGCCGATTTCGCCGACGGGCTGCGTGATACCTATCCGGCGACAGCCAAGCTATTCGATGACATGGGGGCGGAGGAATCGGAGCATCGGGCGTCGCTGATTGCGACCTACCGGCAGCGGTTTGGGGAGCATATTCCGCTGATCCGGCGGCAGGATGTGAAGGGGTTTGTGCAGCGCAGGCCATTCTGGCTGACGCGTCCTTTGAAGATTGCGGACGCGCGGAAGCAAGCCGAGATCATGGAACTGGAGACGCGTCAGTTCTATCAGAAGGCAATCGGGCAGGTGACGGATGCGGGGATCCGGAAGTTGCTGGGCGATCTGGAAGAGGTTGAGCGCAAGCACCAGGTGGCGGCCGAGGCAATGTCGGAGAGCATCACTCAGACCGTCAAGAAGACGGAAGACGAAGCGCAGCGGCGTCTGTTCGTGTTGCAGATTGTGCAGCCCGGACTGGCAGGGCTGATGGATGGGTCGGTGTCGACGCTGGCTCCGGTGTTTGCGGCGGCATTCGCCACCAGAAATAGCCACGACGCGTTTCTGGTGGGACTGGCGGCATCGATCGGAGCCGGAATTTCCATGGCTTTTGCCGAGGCGCTGTCGGATGACGGATCGATGACGGGCCGCGGGCGTCCGATGCTGCGGGGGGCGGTGACTGGACTGATGACGGCAGCGGGCGGGATTGGACATACACTTCCGTTCTTGCTGACCAATTTCCATGTGGCGTTTCTCGCAGCGGTAATTATCGTGGCTGCCGAGTTAGCTACGATTGCCTGGATTCGAAATCGCTATATGGATACTCCGCTGCTCTCGGCGGCGTTTCAGGTGGTGGTGGGCGGAGTGCTGGTGTTCGCGGTGGGGATCTGGATTGGGAGTTCGTGAGGGGAATGGCAAACCAGTGCGACGGTAAAGAGCACACTCGATATCAAGACTGAGTCGGCACGGATTCTCATGTCGGTCCTCCCAAAGAACACGCCTTCCCGTCCCATTCTTACGCCAAGGGGCCAAGGCCTGCCACTTGGGTTGGCGAGAACAGCCCTTAGTTAGATAGAGAGTGGTTGCCACGGGAAACCGCCCCCTCCATTTTCCGCCATGCTCCCTTAAAGCCTACTCACCCGTTACAATCAGGCAGACGAGGAACCCTATGGTCATAATGAACTCCATTCGAATCCGCAACATAAAGGGTATGCTGTTATTCATGAGTACCGTGATCGCTGCCGGAACCATTGCGCTCGGTTCCATCAACCCCGCACTCGCCGCCGACGACTTTGGGCCTTCGAATCCCTTCTTTGCGCCCAGTGCGCTGCCCTTCCAGGCTCCGCCCTTCGACAAGATTAAGGACGAAGACTTTCAGCCCGCGATCGAGGCTGGAATAGCGCAGCAGCAGGCCGAAATTCAGGCCATCGCCAACAATCCGGACGCGCCCACCTTCGACAACACCATCGTCGCCCTCGAGAAGAGCGGCCAGTTACTCACTCGCGTCTCGGAAGTCTTCGATGGAGTCACCGGCGCAAATACCAACGACACCCTGCAGAAGGTTAGGACCATCGAGGCTCCCAAACTCGCTGCCCATCAGGACTTCATCTACCTCAACACGAAACTCTTCGCGCGTGTCGCCGCGATTTACAACCAACGCGACACGCTCAAGCTCGATCCCGAGTCTATGCGTCTGCTCGATTATGATTACAAAAAGTTCGTACACGCCGGCGCCAACCTCTCGGAAGCCGACAAGACTGAACTCAAGAAGCTTAACGAAGAGGAATCTTCACTTTCGGATACCTTCCTCAACAAACTCCTTGCCGCCACCAAGGAGGGCGCCTTCGTTACCACCGACAAAACCGCGCTCGCCGGCTTCTCCGAGGCTCGCATCGCGGCCGCTGCCGACGCCGCCAAGAGCCGCAAGCTCGAAGGCTTCGTCATTCCGCTCCAGAACACCACCCAGCAGCCCGACCTGGTCTCGCTCACTAACCGCGGCACCCGTCAGACCATCTTCGAGCATTCCTGGAACCGCACTGAGCGCGGCAACGCCAATGACACTCGCGACACCATCGCCCGTCTCGCTCAACTCCGTGCGCAGAAGACCAAACTCCTCGGCTTTTCAAACTTCGCCGCGTGGCAGCTCGAAGACCAGATGGCGAAGACACTCCAAGCCGCCCTGCAATTTATGGATGCGATCGTGCCCGCCGCAACCGCAAAGGCCGCGAGCGAAGCCAAAGATAACCAGGCCGTCATCGATGCCCAGAAGGGTGGCTTCCAACTTCAGCCCTGGGACTGGAACTTCTATGCCGAGCAGGTCCGCAAAGCTCGGTACGACCTCGACGATGCGCAGGTGAAGCCCTACTTCGAACTCAACAATGTGCTGCAGAATGGCGTCTTCTACGCTGCTAATCAGCTCTATGGCCTCACCTTCAAAGAGCGGCACGACCTTCCCGTTTACCAGTCGGATGTGCGGGTGTTCGATGTCTTCGACGCCAACGGCAAGCAACTCGCGCTCTTCTACTGCGACTACTTCAAGCGCGACAACAAGAACGGCGGAGCCTGGATGTCGAACTTCGTCGACCAGTCACACTTGCTGGGAAAACTCCCGGTCGTCTACAACGTCGCGAATTTCTCCAAGCCGGCCGAGGGCGAGCCCGCCCTGATCAGCTTCACCGACGTGATTACCATGTTCCACGAGTTTGGGCACGGCTTGCATGGCATGTTCGCCGATACCGAGTATCCAACCCTGTCGGGCACATCAACCGCTCGCGACTTCGTCGAATTTCCCTCGCAGTTCAACGAGCATTGGGCCAGCGATCCCCTGGTTTTTGCTCACTACGCCAAGCACTACAAAACCGGCGCTCCCATGCCGGAAGAACTAGTAGCGCGGCTAAGGAAGTCCGACACTTTCAACAAGGGCTATGACATGACGGAACTTCTGGCTGCGGCCGAACTCGACATGCAGTGGCACTCGCTTCCGTCCACGGCTCCGCTCCAGAACCCCGATGAGTTCCAAGAGCAGGCGCTCGATAAGACTCACCTCAATGTCAGCTACGTACCGCCGCGCTATCGCTCTTCCTACTTCGCCCACATCTGGGGAAGCGACGGTTACAGTGCTGGTTACTACGCCTATCTCTGGACCCAAATGCTGGCCGACGATGCCTTCCAGTGGTTCGTTGAACATGGGGGGTTGACGCGTGCTAACGGCGACCGTTTCCGTCAGATGATCCTCTCTCGCGGTAACACTCAGGACCTCGGAAAGATGTACGAGGCCTGGCGCGGTGCGCCTCCCAACACGAAGGCGATGTTGAAGTACAGGGGCCTCGAGGAATCCCCAGCGGCAAAATAAGGCGATTTCACCAACTGAGAATTGCCGGGCCAGCCGGGAGGCCAGTGACCCGCTCATGACGGAAAATGTCTGCGCCCTTGCAGCCCTTCCTGCAATCTATTTCCCATGGAACCCACGGCCCGTCCTCCGGCATGGAAGACCGTGCTGGCTTTCTCCATCATTTATTTAGTCTGGGGCTCGACCTTTCTGGCCATTCGCGTGGGTGTGCGTGAGGTCCCGCCCCTTCTTCTCGCCAGCATGCGTTTCTTCATTGCTGGAGTCGTGCTCTTCGGATGGTTGCGCCTGAAGGGTACTCCGTCCCCATCTCGCCGTGAGTGGGTCGCCGCTTCCATTCTCGCCATTTGCATCTTCGTGCTCGATTACGGCCTGCTGTTCTGGGCCGAACAACGCGTGCCTTCAGGAATTGCGGCAGTGATGCTGGCGATTATTCCGGCGTTCATGGCGCTTTCGGAGATCCTTTTTCTTCACACCCAGCGGCTTACGATCCGGCTGGCGCTGGCTCTTTTGGTAGGGATCGCCGGCGTGTCGGTTCTGGTGAGCCGCTCGGTGAGTTTCGGCGAAGCCCCCATCGATCGTGCCGGTGCGATGGCACTGGTGGTAGCGGCGATGAGCTGGTCGATTGCCTCGGCTCTTACCCGCAAGCTGCCGTTGCCCGCATCCAAAGCCATGAGTTCGGGAGCCCAGATGCTGGTGGGGGGGATCCTGCTTGCCCTGGCTGCGGCAATCTTCGGAGAGTTCCGCGGATTTCATATTCAAGCAGTGTCTCGCGGCGCGTGGTTCGCACTCGCCTACTTGATCGTGGCCGGCTCCATCGTGGGTTATACCGCCTACGTCTGGCTCATCCATCATGAATCGCCTACGAAAGTTGGCACCTACGCCTACGTCAATCCAGTCGTGGCAGTGCTCGTCGGATATTTTCTTGGAGGCGAAACGGTTGGTCCGAGAACCTTGTTCGGAACGCTTCTGGTGCTCGTCAGCGTAGTCGTGATCACCACGACCCGCGCGCGAAAATCCGTTGCCCAGCCACTAACAAATTCGCTTCAACAAGAACCGGCGGAACCGTAGTTCGCTGGTTAGCGGTTGAACAGGCCCGCCACGCTGGCCTTGACTCGTTGCCAGAGATTCTTTGGTGGGCTGGAATATGCCATCGTCGCCGGGTTGCGCTCGATGTGGTCCACATGTTTGAAGCCTGGAGGAATCTCGAAAAGAGCGGGATCGAGAGGGCCTTCGTCGAACTGGGTCACCTGCATCTCCATCTTTGAATTCATCTGCTTAATGGTGCCGCCGGGCAGCGTATAGGTGCCTTTTATCGTTGTCTGGGAATTCAGAGCAAACCCTCGTTCCGGTTCTCCAATCGCGATGAATTCGGGCCGGTCAATAGGCTGCTTTCCGCCGGTCGCTCGCAGGTACGAGTGAGCTTGCCCGGTTTCAGGAAGTTTCCGGTCGCACGGGAGTCGTTGGCTGAAATCGATGTACCAGCCGTCGGTGATACTTTCTTGCGGGCCGGAGCGGGCGCCTTCGAGCGGAGTGTGCTTTCTGGTCGTGATGACGTGGCGGGCGACGCGTCCGAAGATTTCCTTTCGCTCGCCCGTGTCGGTTGTCGTTGTCTCCACTCGCACGGTCGGTTGATCCGCCGCGTACGTCACTGGTTTGTCTAACCCGCGGGCCTTGAGTTCCTCCGGGGTGAACGGCTTGGGAGGATAGGGCGCCGACGCGTATTCGTGGGTGTCGAGATTCAGTTCGAAGGTCTGTCCGAGGTCGCACCGAATAATGGAAGCAATGTGCGGCCCGTAGACCGGTTGCAGTGACCCGTCTGCTTTCTTCATGCCGAAGGAATTTTGATATTCCGTTCGTTTGCGGTCTCCCTGAAGGTAGATAGTGTGCTTGCTTGGATATGTCCCTTGGCCGTACTGTATCGTCATTTTGATTCCGGGGTTTTCCGAGGCTTGCAAGAGCGGGGCAGTGAGGAGGAACAACCACGCGGATGAGAGATTCATGGTGTGCGCCCTCCGTTAGACGATCAGGCGTTCATTGAAATCAGGCTATTCTTGCGGGTATATGGAGTCAAGCATCGCCACCGTTCGATCACCCCTCCACCGTTATTTCATTTCACGCTGATTTGATCGTGGTCGTAATACTCATACGCTGACATCGGCTTCGCGCCGCCTTTTTTCCAAATGCGGCTTTCGGCGGGAAGCTTGCCTAGCACTTTCGCCATCTCTCTTACATGCATGGCCACCGATCCGCAGCAGGAACCTATATAGTTGATGCCGATTTCCTTGGCTCGCAACGCATAGTCTCCCATTTGTTTGCGAGTGAGTTGGAGTGGGTCGAGGGCATAAGGAAATTCAGGGAGGCTGGTGAAGTCAGGCTTGTCTTTCGGCGTGTTATAGGCCACGGGTTGGCAGGCCAAATAACCGTCCACGGCTTTGCGCATTTGTTCCATGGGGCCAAGGATATGTTGCGGGGGGCGGAGGCAGTTCATGCCAACGATGTCGGCTCCGGCGTCGAAGAGGGTTTTGGCCGCGGTGGCGGCGTTGGTGCCTTCGGCGGTTTCATCTTTATTTTCGAAGCAGATGGTGACCATGACGGAGAGGCCAGTTTTCTTCGCGCGCTCCACGCACAGCAGCGCTTCGCCCAGCCATGAAAAGGTTTCGCCGATGATGAAGTCCACGCCTTCTTCGCACTGGATTTTGAGTTGTTCGTCGAAAGTTTGACGGACGCGGTCGGAGGCCGAGGGACTGTTTGGCTCGTACATCCAGGTCAGGCTTAGATTGCCGGCGACCAGGCACTGGTTTCCCGCTACTTCTTTGGCGACGCGGACGGCGGAGCGGTTGATATCTTCGACGCGGTCTTCGAGGCCAACCGTGGCTAGTTTGTCGCGGCTGGCGTAGAAGGTCAGGGCTTGGAGAACTTCGGCTCCGGCTTCGCGAAATTCGATGTGCAGTTCGCGCAGAGCGTCGGGATAGACGATGGCCACTTCGGGAGTGAAGGGACCGGGACGAACCCATCCGCGTTTTTCGAGTTCGAGTAAGTAGCCGCCGTCCCCCAGGACTGGGCCTTGCTTCAGGCGTTCGAGAATACCTTGCTTGGGCATAGTTGCTCCTAGGGATGCGGTCATTTCGTCGGTGTTAGGATGCGCTCGATTTGTTTGATGTGGTTGATATCGTGTCCGGCCACCATGCGGACAATGTGCTCGATCGATTCCTGGCCGCGTTCGGCATGTTGTCCGTAGAGCTTCCATTGGTCGGGAGAGAGCGATTTCAGGAGCGCGAGATTGGCTTCGCGCACGACGCGGTGCAGTTCGATGGATTCGCGGAGGTTGCGTTTCTCGTAATGTCCGGCAATGACCCAGGCATTCTGGTCATAGGCCTGGACGGGCGTTCCTGGAGCTCCGAGAATGGAGCGTACGCGCCATCCGATTACGATTTCGACGTCCGCCAGGTGGGCCAGAATTTCGGCGACGGACCATTTGTCGGGTGCGGGACGCTTGCGGAGTTTGGCGGTGGAGACGCCTTTGACGAGGCGGGCTAGTTTTTTCGGTGTGGCGGATTGGACTTTGAGCGGGTCTTGTCCTTCGGCATTCGCCAGAATGCGCTGCGTGTATTGTTGGACGGTTTCGGACATTGGATTCTCCTCTTGAAGAGCACGTGTGGGGACGGGCGTCTCGACCGTCCATGCCGAGCGAAGCTCGGCGGCCTTATCCATGCATTCAGCTAGTCATCTTTGTACTCGAAATCGGCCTTGATCGGATAGCCCTCCTGGAAGCGCGTAGGGCGGAACGGAGTTATATCTACCGTACTCGCTTTGCCGTCGAGAATCAGTTCAGACATTACCAAGCCGACGGCAGGGGAGATTTTGAAGCCCATTCCGGAAAAACCAGCGCAGAGATATAAACCTTCGATCCCAGGAACTGGGCCCAGCAGAGGCCGCGAGTCCGGAGTTACGTCGTAAACGCCGGTGACCCCGCGCATGACTTCGGCGTTTTCGAGTTTAGGGAGGCGGCGGGCCGCGCGGTCGATGATCTCTTCCAGGTCGGTTTCGGAGGGGCGCTGGGGGAAGTTATCGGGATCGATGGGACGCTTGCCGCAGAAGTCGCCGACTAGGAATTTGTCGCTGCCATCGGAGCGAAAGTAAGTCGCGGTGACGGAGTCGATGCAGGCCGCACCGGGCTTCATGGTCAGCGCATTCTTGAGGATGGCGACCTGGTGGAATTCGGTCTCGATGGGCGGATCGAAGCCGGTGGAGTGGAAAAGGGGGCGCGTCCAGGGGCCGGTCGCGGCGATAACGACGGGGGCGTGGATTTCGCCGTGATCGGTCGCGATGCCGCGGATGCGTCCGCTTTCGATCAGAAAACGGGTGGCACGGGTTTTGGAGAGATAGGTTACGCCTGAGTCTCGGGCGCGGGTCAGGAAATCGTTGGCCACAACGTTACCGTCGCCGTAACCGGAGTCAGGTTCATAGGCGGCTACCTCCACGTCGTCAACTTGCCAGTCGGGTTCGAGTTCCTGGAGTTGATGGCGATCGATGAGCTCTACGTTTGCGCCAAGTTTCTTTTGCATCGCCACATTTTGTTTCAGCGCTTCCGATTCACCGGGATGAACAATGCGGACGAATCCGGTCTTCCGAAATTCACCAGCTTCACCGACGATGTCGCGCCAGTGCTGAAAGACTTTCAAGCTAATGAGGGCGAGTTGGACTTCGGGCGGAAAGCTGTAATGCATGCGGACCAATGCGGAGGAGCGTCCGCTCGCGCCGCTTCCGGCATGGTCTTTGTCGAGAACGGCGATGCGACCGGCATTGCGGCGGGCGAGATGGAAGGCGACGGAAGCGCCCATGACGCCAGCGCCAAGAATGATGAAGTCGGCAGTTTTGGGGATGCCGTTTGTACTCATGCGACGGCCTCCTTGAATTTGCCTTTTTTCAAATCACGCAAAACCTGGTGAGCGGAGTTGTGGCCGGGGGCTCCAGTAACGCCGCCGCCGGGATGGGCTCCGGCGCCGCAGAGGTAGAGGCCGGCGATGGGAGTGCGGTACTGCGACCACCCGGCGACCGGGCGATTGAAGAATAATTGCTCGAGATTCAAGTCGCCGTGGAAGATGTTGCCTTCGGTGAGCCCGTAAGTACGTTCCAGATCGAGTGGCGTGAGAACCTGACGCGCGATGATTGCGCCTGGAACATTAGGCGCGTATTCAGCAATCTTTTTCAACACGCGGTCGCCCAGCAGCTCTCGATTTTCGTCCCATGTACCCTGACGAAGTTTGTAGGGGACGTACTGCACGAAGCAGGTCATGACGTGCCTGCCAGTAGGCGCGAGGGACGAGTCTGCATTCGAAGCGATGACACAATCGACCCAAAGTTGTTCCGGGATTTCCCCGAACTTGGCGATGTCGTAGCAGCGTTCGGCGAATTCGAGCGATGGGACCAGGGTGAAAAGCGAGCGCTGTTGCGGGTCGTAACTCGCGGGCGTTCCGGCGAACCGGGGTTCTTCGGCCAGCACCATGTTCACCTTGGCGCAGGGGCCATCCATTTTGATGCCGCGAATGGCGTGAACGAAATCAGCAGGAAGATCGCGTTCCGGGACCATGCCAAGGAAAGTGCGTTTGGGATCGGCGTTCGAGAGCACGACGCGGGCTCGGATTTCCGTGCCGTCTTCGAGGACTACGGCTCGCACTCTTCCATGGCGCGAATCGATCTGCTGAACCGGGGCACTGGTGCGGATTTCGGCTCCGAAGGCTTGGGCCGCTTTGGCCATAGCGCCGGTGATGGAGCCCATTCCGCCCATAACGTGGCCGTAGAAGCCTTGTTGCTCGTGCTCGCCGCCGCTCAGCAAATGGAAAAGCAGGCCGAGTGCGGTGCCGGGCTGGTAGGGGCCTCCGTGTTTGCCGTAGACGTTGTTGGCGAGGAACAGGGTTTTTACTTTTTCGGATTCGTAGTTGCGGTCGAGGAAGTCGCCGAGGCTGCCGGTGAGGAATGAGACGAGCTGCGAGATTTCGGCGCTGGAGATTCCACGAAAGCGTTTGCCCGCGCGGAACAGGTCAGACCATCCGTCGAAAGATTGGGTGCCGGGTTCGGGCGGAGGCTCGAGAAAAAAAGGTTGCAGATAGCGAGCTAATTTCTTGAGGCGATCATCGACGCGGACAAACGTTTCGGCGTCCTTGGGCGAAATCTTGCGGAGTTCTTCGACGACCTGATCGCGCTTCGACCACCAGGAGACGAGATGGCCGTCAGGGAAGGGAACCTGGAGCGCAGGATCGCAGGGGACCATGCGCAGCCCGTGATCGCCGAGATGGAGGTCGCGGATAACCTCCGGGCGGAGCATGCTGGCAATGTAGGAAGTCGTGGAAGCTCGGCAACCAGGAGCGATTTCTTCAGTGACGCAGCATCCGCCGGCGATGTCGCGCCGTTCCAGGACGAGGGTGGAGTATCCGGCGCGAGCGAGATAGGCGGCAGCGGTCAGGCCGTTGTGGCCGGCGCCAATGATGACGGCGTCATAAACCGAGTTAGTGCGGTTCAACATGCGCCTGACCTATGGTCAAAACAAGAAAATACTCCGGGTGAAGAAAGTAGCGAAAAGCCGTTGAAAAAGCCATTGAAAAATGCTTTGTCGGTGCTGTATCGTTCGTTGACCGAAGGTCAAAGAAACTGGGAGGAATTGGGCCATGGAAGGAATAGCGAACAGTCTGGCGAAACCGACGCAGATGAGGCGGGACGGGAAGCCGCGTCCGCGCTCGGAAGCGAAACGGGCACGGATTGTGGAAGTAGCGATCCGGCATTTTGCCGAGCGCGGGTACAGCGCAGCGCGGGTGGAAGATGTCGCGGCGCAATTGGGAATTGCCAAGGGATCGGTGTTCCAGCACTTCAAGAGCAAGGACGGATTGTTCTTCGAGGCATACAAGAAAGCTGTGCAATCGTTTCCAAAATACATGGAGGCTCCGGCGGCGGTGCTGGAGCGGGGATTCTTTGACGTGCTGCGCTACTGGCTGGGCCGCACGGAGAACATGGTGCGGGATAACTGGTCGTCCTACCGGATTTATCTGGTGGGCAATTATGGAACGGATCTGGCGCTGCGGCGGGAGATCAACCGGTTCCTGGTGACGGAGGACCCTTACGGTTGGGGTGAGTTTGTCAGCTTTGGCGTCAAACGGGGAGAGTTACGGGCGGATCTGGATGTGGATATGATCGGATCGATCCTGGAGTGGACGATGGACCGGTTTCAGGATGCGCTGCTTACCGAGGAGTTGGATCCAGGGCTGTTCCGGAAGTCAGGACCGGTTCCGGAGGAAAAAGAAGCGCGGATCGAGCAGTTTGTGGAATTGTTGCGGCGGGCAATTGGCTCCGACAAAGTACAAGTCCGAGGGAAGAAAGCATGAGCAATGGCAAGACGAATGGAATGTCCGTCGAGCAGATTCTGGCCAGTTATGACGAGACGGCTCCGCTGACGGAAGCATCGACAATCCCGGCGCCCTGGTATGTGGATGCGCGGATTGCGGAACTGGAACGGCAGACGGTGTTCTCGCGGACCTGGCAGGTGATGGGGCGAGTGGATCAGGTGGAAAAGCCGGGACAGTTCGTGACCGCGACCGTGGCAGGCGAGCCCCTGGTGGCAGTACGCGGGAACGATGGCGTGCTGCGGGCGTTCTACAACGTGTGCCGGCATCATGCGGCGGCGGTAGTGATGGAGCCGTGTGGGCAGGCTTCGATTCTGCATTGTCCGTATCACGGATGGAATTACGGCCTGGATGGGACCCTCAAGGGAATGCCGGAGTTCGACGGCGTGAAGAATTTCGAGCGCAAGGATCATGGACTGGTTCCGGTAAAGGTAGAGACCTGGGAAAAGTTTGTGTTCGTGAATCTGGATGTGGAAGCGGCCCCGCTGGCGGGGTTCCTGGGTGGATTAGTGAAGCGCGCAGCCCCGCTCGGATTGAGTAAGCTGCGCTACTTTACGAGCAAGAGTTATGACATCCACTGCAACTGGAAAGTGTTTGTCGATAACTATCTGGATGGTGGCTATCACGTTCCGCATCTGCATAAGGGACTTAGTTCGGTGCTGGACTACAAACAGTACACGATCGAGAACGAGGACCGGTATTGCCTGCAGTCGAGTCCGATGGTGAGCTCGGATGAGGACGCCGCCACGGGCACAACGCGAAAGGGCAACCGGGCCTGGTATTTCTGGCTGCATCCGAATTTCATGTTCAACTGCTACGAAGGATATCTGGATACGAATCTGGTGATCCCGGTTGATGTGGATCATTGCCGGGTGATTTTTGATTTCTACTTTAGCGATGTGAGCGAAGCGGCGCGCGCTTACAACGAGTCGAGTGTCGCGGTGGGAAATCGCGTGCAAGATGAAGATTTGGGGATTTGCGAGGCGGTGCAGCGAGGGCTGAAGTCGCGGGCCTATGGAGCGGGGCGGCTCTCGGTTCGGCGGGAAGCGGGGGAACAGTTATTTCATCAGTTGCTGGCGGCGGATTTGAAGAATGGATTGGGACGAGAGGCGTTCGCCGGCTAGGGCTGGAACTTAACCGCAGTGTTCGCAGTGTACGCGAATGGGCTGGGTCGTGCCTCCCGAGTCGTGTCATAGCTTGAGGTCGAGCGGAAAAGTGGTACGTACGATCCAGCAGCCGCGAAGCGGCGGAACAGGATAGCCCGGCACGGCAGTGCCGGGTAGGCGGAAGCGGAACAAATCGAGTCCCGCAAGGGACGGCACCTCGGCTCTGTCCCTCCCGGGGGGAACCTGACTAATGTGTGTCACGATGGGAGTCCTTTGAAAAAAACGATTCTGGTAGTGGTTGCGCTGGCGCTCGTCCAGTTCGCGATGTCACAGGTGACGGTGGTGCGGGCAGGACGCCTGATTGATCCGGATTCGGGCACCGTCTTGACGAATCAGGTGATTCTGATCAAGGACGGCAAGGTTCAGGCGGTGGGAAAAGAACTGGCGCTTCCGGCCGATGCGAAGGTGATCGATCTTTCGGACAAGACGGTATTGCCGGGTCTGATTGATTGTCACACGCACGTCGCGGACGGGCAGAGCGATGGGGAACCGTTTAATGTGCTGCGGAAGACGGCGTCGCAGATCGCGCTGGAGTCGGTTCCCAATGCGCGGGCGATGCTGCTTTCGGGATTTACCACAGTGCGTGATGTGGGGACGTATCGGGCTTTGAACGATATCGCGCTCCGGGATGCAATTGCCCGTGGAGATGTAATCGGTCCGCGGATGTTTGTGGCAGGGGCTTACATCACAATTACAGGCGGAGCCGGGGCCATGACGGGACAGGCTCCGGATATTCAATTGCCGTGGGACCTGCATTACGGCGAGGCGAACAGTCCGTGGGAAGTTCGGCAGAAAGTGAGGTTGCTGGCGCACGACGGAGTGGACTTGATCAAGATGCTCTCAACGGGAGCGGTGCTGACGCATGGGAGTAACCCGGGGTCGATTGAATTTACGGAAGAGGAGTTACAGGCGGGAGTGGATGAAGCGAGCCATTTCGGGTTGCGGGTAGCGGTGCATGCTCATGCGGCGCAAGGAATCCGGAATGCCATTCTGGCGGGCGCGGCTTCGGTGGAACACGCGGAGATGCTGGATGACGATCTCATCGCCTTGGCGAAGCAGCGCGGAACGTATCTGGTTATGGACATTTATGACGAAGAATGCATCCAGGCCGGAGCGAAGACGGGGCAGACACCGGCAGACTTCCTGCAGCACGATGCGGAACTGGGGAGAATCCAGCGCGAGAATTTTGGCAAAGCAGTGCGCGCGGGAGTAAAGATGGCCTTCGGGACCGATGCGGGCGTGTGCGCTTACGGCACGAGCGGCAAGCAGTTTGCTTTCATGGTCAAGTACGGAATGACCCCGATGCAGGCGATTCAGGCGGCGACTTCGAATGCGGCGGATTTGTTGGGACATGCGAATGAGGTGGGGTCGATTAAGACGGGGAAGTATGCGGATTTGATTGCGGTGAGTGGGGATCCACTGAAAGACATCAGCTTGCTGGAGCGGGTAGAGTTTGTGATGAAGGAAGGGAAAGTTTATAAGTCGGCTGGGGCGGCGGCATGCGCGCAGTAGTTTCTCGCCGCAGAGATCGGGGAGTGCGCAGAACAAAAGCCTAACTTCTCGAAAAACGCGAGGAGTGGGACCCCCACCTGATACCGAATCTCGCTTGCACCACGGACTGCTAGGGATGGAAATTTAGCTCGATGAGTTCTTTGGTTTCCTGCGCCGCCGGCGCCCATCTCCACTTTTCGATTGCATCGACCGCGGCTTTTACCAGCACAGGGCTGCCACCACGCACTTCGGTGAACTTCACTTTTCCGTTGGGCGCAACTGAGGCTTCCACCCTGACGGTTCCAGTGATTTGCATTTTGCGGGCTAGCTCGGGATACTCCGGGACCACCCGGCTCACTATCTTTCGCTGTGCTTCCGACGGCTCTTGAGCGAGAGAAAACGCTGGGGAGAAGACGATCATTCCCAAGACGATCACTCCACAAGAGAGTGCCAGGAGCACGGCTGCAACGGGGCCTCGCATGGATAACTCCTTCACGCCATCAGCCTAATTGCAATCCGAAACAGCGGGAAGGTAACCGAAGTAACAGGACAAATTCGCTTTTGGCATAAAGTACGAAAACGGCACTCAAGAGACTCTGATCGAGAACGGTGTTGACACCAGCGTGGAAGGAATTGGGCGCTGTTATTCAGGGAAAAAACTGAGTTCGATGAGTTCTTGGGTTTCTTGCGGAGCCGGTGTCCATTTCCATTGTGCTATGGCTTCAACCGCGGCTTTTGCCAACAGAGGATTGCCGCCCATCACCCGGGTCGTCTTCACCTTTCCGTTGGGCGCAACCGAGACTTCCACTTTGACGATCCCACGGATTTGCATCTTGCGGGCCAGGTCTGGATACGCTGGGTCCACCCGGTTCACGATCTTCCGTTTTCCTTCTGGCTGTTCTTGAGTGGAAGAATTCTGGGCAGGAGCCGAGGATGGGGAGAAGGCGACCGCTCCCAGAAGTAGCGCCAGGAGTGCGGTTGCCGCACGGCGTCGCATAATTAACCTCGCAACTAGCCTACCGCGCCATCCAGAACGAGAGAAGGTAACCGAGGTACCTGAGACGAGTTAGCCTTTGGCACGAAGTTCGAAAATGGAACTAAA
>Ga0074044_10001372_pt1 | contig 22057 bp, 22 predicted proteins | sample BogForMeECP23OM1_FD_94443 | JGI IMG/M metagenome (GOLD analysis project Ga0074044, IMG submission 94443) | Bog forest soil microbial communities from Calvert Island, British Columbia, Canada - Bog Forest MetaG ECP23OM1 | ecosystem: Environmental > Terrestrial > Soil > Wetlands ...
GCGGGCTCGGACGAAGTTGGGAATGGCAATCGCCGCCAAGAGGCCGATAATGGCCACGACGATCATGATTTCCACCAGCGTGAAACCCGCCTTACGGACGGTTTTGGTCGTTTTCATGTTTTTTCTTAACTACGGCGTGAACAACACAACAGGCGGGTTACAATGATTTCAACTTTGTTCACTTTATTGCCTGTCATAACCGCAACTATAGCAGCATTCAGCAAGCTTGGTGCCACACCCAATTTAGACAATGGAGAAACACTCCCGTTCGGCCATTAATTCTACGTCGCGCTGTTGGGAACTGATACGAATAACTGATTGGCATATTCCGAGTTTGGGGTCCTGATGTTATTTATTTTGTTTTCAAAGTCATGCTGCAACGGCAGTCTGTCTCATAATTTGGCAGCTTGTAACATTCTTGGACACTTTGGTTTAAAGCCCTGTGTTTTCTGGTTTACAGCCCTAAAAAGACCAATTCATGACACAGACTCGTGCATGAAAAGGAAACTTAAAACTCAATAATTTCGTCGTTCACGTGAGGGAAGCGCCGAACATTGAAAGACGGGTTTGCGTGGGGGGCAAATTGCCGGTTCGAGAATTTGCGCGGGGCGAAATGGTCGGCCACACCGACAACGATTTGATTGCCGAGCGGGTTCGATTCTTCTAAAACAAGTTTGTTGCCAATGGCCACGCTCATTTTCGACATCGAAACTTCCGCGCTGCCACTCGACAATTTTGACGAAGCGCAGCAGGAATATCTTTTCCGTGAAGCCGAAAAGATCGCCGACGAACCTGCCCGCGAAACCAAACGCGCCGAAATCAAACAGTTCATGAGTCTGTGGCCATTCACGTCTCAGGTCGTCTGCGTCGCCATGCTCAATGCCGAGACGCAACGCGGCCAGACGCTTTTCATCGCGGAGGATTTTGAGGACGAAGCGGGCGAAGGCGGGCCAGTCGAGTTCGTACCGTGCGCGGATGAGGTCGAATTGCTTACAGCGTTTTGGGGCGTGGCGAAGCATTACGACAACGTGGTTACGTTCAACGGCCGCGGGTTCGATGTGCCGTTTATTTACCTGCGCTCAGCGATTCTGAACGTGCCGATCTCGAAAAAAAACTGGCTCGGCTATCGTTACGCGACCGAACCCCACTGCGACCTGGCGGAACAACTGACGTTTTACAGCGTGAGCGGACGCGACGGCGCAGCGCGGCGGTTCAACCTGGATTTTTATTGCAAGGCCTTCGGCATCGAATCGCCCAAAAGCCACGGCGTCACCGGCATGGACGTGAGTACCTTGATGGCCGAAGGCAAATTTCAGGAAATTGCCGAATATTGCCTGCGCGATGTCCGCGCCACGGTGGAGCTTTACAAAATCTGGAAGGAAAGGTTGGCAGGGATCAAGTAATGCAGACGCCAGATGCCAGACGCCAAACGCCAGACGCTCCTGTCCTGGTCTGCTTCGCGCTCAAAGAAGAAGCCGCGCCATTTGGGAAAATCGCGGCGGACAGATCCGGAATCTCAGTTCTCATCACCGGCATCGGGCGCCAGAACGCCGAAAAATCCGTGCGCGAATTTCTGGCTGGTGGGGCGAGCGCCCCCGCGAGCCAGCTCGTCAGTAGCCTCGCCCCACCAAAACTTGTTCTGACTTGCGGTTTCGCCGGTGGACTGAATCCGGATTTGAAACCCGGCGATGTCGTTTTTGAACTGACAGATCGGAGGGACGAGTTACACGAGTCCCAGACTGAAAAGCAAGTCAGGGACTCGCAGGGCTCGTCCCTCCGAAAGAAACTGTTGGCCGCTGGCGCGAAACCGGCAAAGTTTTTCTGCGCCGATCGCATCGCCACCACCGTGGCCGAAAAGAAAAATTTGCGCGCCGAAACCGGCGCGGACTCGGTTGAGATGGAATCGGAAGCCATTCACGCGGTTTGCCGCGAGCGCGGGATCCCGTGCGCAACGGTGCGCGTGATTTCGGACACAGCAACTGAAGAATTGCCTCTGGATTTCAACCGGCTTTCCAAACCGGACAAAAGCTTGGACTACGGCAAATTATTTTTGGCCATCGCCAAGTCCCCGGGAAAAACCGGCGGATTGTTGCGGCTTCAAAAAAATTGCCGGTTCGCGGCGGGGCGACTGGCGGAAGTCCTCTCAAAAATCACTTTTCCGTAACTTGAGATTGTGTGGGAGTTGGCGGCGCGGGTTTTTCCTTTGCGTGCTGGCTGTAACTGATGAATACCGCGCCAGCCACGATCAGGACCACGCCGATCCAGCGTACCACCGACACGCTTTCGCCCAAAAACCAGATGGCGGCGAAGGTGGCGAATACGAAACTCAATCCCGTCAACGGCCAGAGGAAACTGATGTCGCTCTTAGACATCAAAATGAGCAGGCAGAGGAAAAATAACGCTTCAAAAAAAACGCCGAGCAGAATTTGCGGGTTCGTCGCGCCGGCCTTGCAAACACGGAGGATTTCACCGACGGTGATGCCGTTCATGTCGCCGATGTGCGTCATGCCTTTTTTCAGCAACACGACGCCGGTGGATTCAAAAGTAAGACCGACCAGCAAAATCAAAAGCAGCTTTATCATAACATTTTTCTGTAGCCGCAAACTTTAATTCGCGTTTTGCGCGACCTGAAGGTTGCGGTTACATCAAATCCTGGTAACGAATCAGTTTGACGCCGAGTTTTTTGACCAGTTCCTTCACGCGCGGACTGACAAGGGCGTCGAACTCATGCTTAAATTCATCTAGCGAAGGATGCGAGTAAAGCTCGGAATCGCCCGGCGGCAATTCCGGTAGCAGCTTCAAAATGTATTCTTCATTCACCCGCGCATTTTGCAGCAGACCGAAGGTGATTTCCGCGTGCTTGATGCCGCGTTGGTGCAGCCTTTTGTGCGCACGGTTTGAGAGCCATTCGTAAATCGCCGCGTGCGAGATACGATAAAACCAGCGTCCACGGGCCATGCGCCGGCTGCGGGCCAGACAATCCCGCGTGAGTCGCATCCGCCGGATGCCGAGCTGCATGGCATCTTCCATCAAGATTTGAAACACGACGGGGTGCAGATGCAGATGCAAATGGCCGTTGACATGATCGAGCGGCAGGCCGGTGGCGTGGAATTTTTCAAATTGGGCGTGGATCTCGGCCCGCAATTGTTCGCGCAAATCAGGATGGAAAAAATAACGGAAGCCGGTTGCGACCGGTCTGTCGCTGAATTCACAGTGCGCGTTGACGAGGCCGGAAATTTTTTCCGGCGGCAGCGCGGAATGTCCCATCAGCAAAGTCAGATGCAGGCCAACGCCAAGTTGTGGATTTTCCTTTGCCAGCTTCACGGCCTCATCAAAACCCCGCTCGTTCACCATCAAACTGGCGGTGGTGAGAATGCCCTCACCATGAGCGCGGATGACGGCTTCGTTGACGGAAGGTGAAAGGCCGAAGTCGTCCGCGTTGACAACGAGGCGCCGTTCGGTTTCAGGCCGGTCCATAATTGGACGAGGTTGACCCAAAGGCCGAGCGCAGCCATGACCGGAAAATCAGCGCCAATTTTTGCGGCTTGGCCAGTCGCAACGACCGTGGGCCAAAGACGTTGAACTGGTGCCGTTCCAGTTTTTGCAAAAGTTGCCAGTAAACCGAGCCCATCAGTTCGGCGGCGACCATCGCACGGCGGTCTTCGGCAGGCAGGGTTTGCCGCGCGAGCCGATAGAAATTTTTCGCACGGTCGGCGACATTGGCGGCGAGTGCGTGGAAACGATCGGAGTATTTAAAATTCAAAATATCCTCTTCCCTGACGTTGAATTCTTTGAGTTCGCTCTGCGGCAGATAAATCCGTCCCCGTTCGGCATCGGTGCGGACATCGCGCAAAATGTTGGTGAATTGCAGCGCCTTGCCGAGGTAAATCGCATAGTCACGACAGGCGGGTTTCTGGTAGCCGAAAATCCCGATGCTCAACAAGCCAACGACGGACGCGACGCGATAACAATACAATTCCAGTCGCTCGAAATTCTCGTAGCGTTTGATGTCGAGGTCCATCTCGCAGCCTTTGATCAATTCATCAAAAAGCGCGAACGGCAGGCGATATTTGGCGATGACCGGCTGCAATTCCTGATTCACAACGAATTGCGGTGCTTTGTTTTCGCAAGCGCGGCGCACATCAACACGCCAGTCGGCGAGTTGTTCGCGGCGCTTTTCAGCGGGCCTGGATTCGCCGTCAGCCACGTCATCCACTTCGCGACAGAAGGCGTAGAGGGCGGCCATGTCGTTGCGTTTGGCGCGCGGCAGGACCACAAAGGCGAGCGCCAGGTTGGACGCGCTTTTGCGGGTAATCGCGCAACTGTGATGCATCCTGGTTATGGCGTTTGAGAAGGCGTCCCGTCCCGCGGCTCCGGCGGCCGCGGAGGGGGCAATCCGCCGGTCTGGGCGAGCGTGGGGTTGGCGGAGCGTCGCTCGCGTTGGTGTCGGTGCTTGTGCCGGCGTCGGTGTCCTCTCTTGCGAAAATACAAAACCCAGATGAGCGCGCCAACGGCAATCAGCGCAAACACCCCGGCCATGATGAAAAAATCCACCCATATCGCCGTAATCGGGCCTACTGCTGGCAGTCCGTCTTCCATAACATCGAGACAAAATCAGCTCTCAGAAATCTGCCGGCTGGCGGTCATGGGGTCTCGCCCGCTGCGCCATCACCGACGTTCATGTTCAGCCGCTGCATCCGGTAACGGAGCGAATGGCGTGTCAGTTTAAGACATTCCGCCGCTCGCGTCAGACTAAAATCATGCTGTTCCAACGCCTGGGTTATTAATTCACGTTCCAACCGGGCCAGCGCGTCGTCGAGCGACTCGTCAGGCGCCGACCGAAGGAGCGGAGCCTTCTGCAAGCGCGCTTCGACCTGGAAATCGGGCAGGCTGGACGGCTGGATTTCGCGCGTCTTTTCCAAAATCAGCGCGCGTTCGATGACGTTGCGCAGTTCGCGGACGTTGCCGGGCCAGGCGTGTGAAAGCAATTTGGACCGCGCGGCGGGTGCAAGACCGTCCACGTCTTTGTTCAGCACGGTCCGAAACATTTTCAAAAAATGTTCGGCGAGCAGTGGAATGTCGTCTCCGCGTTCCCGCAGTGGCGGCAGGCGGAATTGCACCACGTTCAAACGATGAAACAAGTCTTCGCGGAAGTGGCCGGCGGCGATGGCCTGCGTGATGTCGCGGTTGGTCGCGGCGATGAGACGGACGTTGACGCGGAGTTCCTGCGTGCCGCCAACACGCGTGAATGTGCCGTCTTCGAGAAACCGGAGCAGCTTGGCCTGGAGCGGCTTGCTCATGTCGGCGATTTCGTCGAGAAAAATCGAACCACCATCGGCTTCTTCAACACGACCGGGTTTTTGTTTCAGCGCTCCGGTAAACGCGCCCTTTTCGTGGCCGAAAAGTTCGCTTTCGAGCAGCGTTTCGGGTATGGCCGCGCAATTGATGCGGATGTAATTTGCCCCGCGCCGCCCGCTCAAGCCGTGAAGCGCGCCGGCGACGAGTTCCTTGCCAGTGCCGCTTTCGCCGAGGATGAGCGCACGTGTGTCAGTGGGCGCAACCGTCTGAATCAATTGCCGCAGTTCGCGCATCTTCGGTGATTCACCGATGATCTGGTCAAGGCTGAAAATTTCGCCGGTGCGGTAACGGAGAGTCGCATTTTCGCGCAGGAGTTGATGGCGCTCGGCGCAACGCGCAACGGCGTGCAGCAATTCCTCCGGCGCGAACGGTTTGCTCAGGTAGTCTATCGCGCCGGCTTTGATGGCCTCCACCGCGAGCTTGGGCGTGGCATAGGCCGTGAGCATGAGCACAGGCAAATCAGGCCACCGGCTGTGAGCCTTGGCGAGAAATTCGTAACCGCTCATACCCCCCAGCCGCCCGTCGGTGATGACCATGAAAAATTCCCCGCCCGCCAGATGGACAAGCGCCTCCTCGGCGGATTCAGCGGCGCGCACTTCGTAGCCGTCGTCGCCCAGCAACGTCTGGAGCGAACGGCGCATGTTCTTCTCGTCGTCCACGACGAGCACGGGTGGCAACGGCGCACTCATTTCAAGGATAGTTTCATCAACGCTTTCGCCGGAAAGATTAAGGTGAATTTGGCGCCTTTTCCAAGCTCCGATTCCACCCGCACATTGCCGCCGTAAAGTTCGACGTTGTGCTTCACGATGGCGAGGCCGAGGCCCGTGCCGCGTTCCTTGGTCGTGTAGTAAGCCTCAAATACGCGCTCAAGTTTGTCGGCGGGAATGCCCGACCCGTCGTCGCGCACGGAAATTTCAACAGAATAATCGTGGTGACAATCAGCGGTGACGAACACGTTCCCCTTTTTACCCAACGCTTCGCGCGCGTTTTTCAAAAGGTTCACCAGACTCTCGGACAGGTGGCTGCGCTGCATGAGCAAGGGCGGAAAGCCGTGGCCGTATTCGCGTTGAATTTTAATTCCCGTCGGCACCGCCGGCGGAAAAACCTGCGCGATGGCGCGGTCGAGTTCTTCAACCACGTCGAGCTTTTCGACGTGCCCTTCGCTCAACTGCGCGTAGCCCATGATTTGGGTGATGACGCGGTCGGCGTGCGCGACCTCCTCCTGGATGATTTCGACTTGCGGCGCGACCCCGCTTTTACCGTCGCGGAGGGAGCGTTGCAGTGAGAACACGGCGTTGTTTATGATGGCGAGCGGATTTTTGATTTGATGTGCGAATTCGGCGGCGAGTCGCCCGGCCGAGCGCAATTGGCCTTCGCGAGCGGCGAATTCTTCCGCCTCCTCAACGGCCAGCCGCTGACGCTCCAGCAACGCCGGCAAGACGTAACAACAGGTCGCCGTCAGCCACAACACCGCCATGCGCAACACGAACGGTTCGCCCAATTCCTCATGCGGCGTCATGTCCAGCGCCTGGCGCGTTGTGTCATCCAGATTGCTCGCAATGGAAACGTCCAGAACCGCCACCAGCGCGTAGCAAAGACTGATGACGAAATTCAAAAACAATTGGGAAAAACCGGGCGGCACGCTTACGGCATTGCGGACAATCACGGCGACAAACAGCCAGAACAAAATACTGTCCAGCCCGCCGGTGATCAACGTCATGGCCGCGATCAAAATCCCGTCCACGAGGCTGCTAGTGACCACCGTCCATTGCACAACCGCCAGCGGCAGCCGCCACACATTCAGCAGAGGCACGGCCAGCAGAACGCTGGCCAGTATGTAAAAACCAAAAATTATTTGCACCGTCTCCACCGTCACATCGAGCGCGCTGGAAATCTGGACCATCCACGGTGTATGGTTGAACGAATAAAAAATCATGGCGATGAAGACTGCCTTGACGGGAAGCATGATGTCCCGCTCCATGATTTCGATGCGGCGGAGCAGGCGTGGCGGGTCGGGTGCCGGAATCTCCAGCAACGCGGGCACCTGTTTCAGCCATTGCCGGTGGCTCGATTTCATAAATTCACCGCCGCGTACAAATTTTTAACGCAACAATTTCAAGGCGCGTTCGGCAATCGCCTCGACCGGCCATAACCGGCCGATGCCTTCGTAACCGCAGGAAAGCATTCCTGCATCCGGCCCGATGAATTCCGCGCCGCGCGCTTTGAGCGTCTTGACGTTTTCCTGCGTGGCCGCGTGCAGCCACATTTTGCCGTTCATCGCCGGCGCGATCAGAATTTTCGCCTTTGGATTCAACGCCAGTGCGATGCACGTCAGCGCGTCGTCGGCGATGCCATGCGCCAGTTTTGCAATCACGTTTGCCGTCGCAGGCGCGATGAGCAAAAGGTCCGCCTCATCCGCCATCGCGATGTGCGCCGGCTTCCAGCCTTCCTCTTCGTCGTAAAGACCGGTCACGACTGGATGACGCGAGAGCACTTTAAACGGCAACGGTGTAACGAACCGTTGTGCGTCAGCGGTCATCACCACGCGCACGCCGTATTTTTGCTTCGTCAACAGGCTGGCCAAATCCACCGCCTTGTGCGCGGCAATGGAGCCGGTCACGCCGAGGACGATGTTTTTCTTCATCTTGATCGTAATCTTAATCTTAATCCGTCTTTCTGCCAATCCAATGCCAAAGCCGGTTTTTAAGCTTAAGGCCGGGAATCAAAATTCCGGGGCCTGCGACCGCACGGCGCGCATTTTCTCCGCCTCGACAATCGCCAGCATCCGCCGCAAATCTTCCTGAACCGACAGGCTGATCAAAAGGTAATCGAAATTATTCCACTGTGCGATTTCCTGCCGGGCGATGCCGAGCCGCTTTTGAATTTCCTCCGGCGCATCCGCAGCCCGTTTTTTCAGCCGCTCTTCCAGCACTTTGGTTGAAGGCGGCGTCAAAAATACCGTCACCAGCGCCCGTTTCAATTCCGGCTCGCTCTGCGCCCGATTGCGGATCGTCGCAGCGCCCTGAACGTCCACGTTCAACAAAACGTCCCCGCCGGAACGCAATTTCTCCAGGAGTTCGGACCGCAGGATGCCATAATTCCAGCCAAAAACAGTCGCGTGTTCGATAAACTCCCCCGCCTGTTGCCGCCGCTGAAATTCCGCCGGCTTGAAAAAATAATAATCCACGCCGTCCTTTTCACCGGGTCGCGGCGCGCGCGTGGTGCAGGTGATGGCGCGTATCATGTCCGGTCGCGCGGCCAGCAACTGGTAGCACAACGTCGTCTTGCCGCCGCCGGAGGGCGCGGAGATCAGGATGAGCAACGGACTGGATTTAACTTTCTTCATCGCACCGAAAATGACTAATGACTAAACCATAATTCCTAAAGAATTTCCAATGACGAACCACAAATCTGATTGCGAGCCGGTTCGTTTGCCATTCGGGTTTCGTTATTCTTTAGTCATTAGGATTTAGGAATTAGTCATTGTCACTCCACATTCTGCGCCTGCTCACGGAATTTCTCCAATTCCGCCTTCAGCGTCACGACTTCGCGGGAGATGATCGCGTCATTGGCCTTCGAGCCGATGGTGTTGACTTCACGGTTCATTTCCTGTGCCAGAAAATCCAGCGTGCGGCCCACCGGCTCCTTCATCTTCCGGCAATCCTCGAACTGCTGGAAATGGCTTTGCAACCGCGCCAATTCCTCGGAAATGTCCGAGCGGTCGGCGAAGAAAACCACTTCCTTCAGCAGCCGTTCATCATCCGGCGCGGGTGTTTCGAGTCCGGCGCTTTTGATACGTTCGATGAGCTGCTGACGATAACGTTCGGTCGCCAGCGGCGCCTGCTTTTGGATACGCCCGACGCATTGGCGCATGACGCCGATGTGCAAAGCGAGGTCTTGCACGAGATGCGCGCCTTCGCGTTCGCGCATTTTCACGAGCGCGGCGAGCGCCTGTTTCAACGCCTTCTCGACTGCCGGCCACAAATTTTCCGCCCCGGCCAGTTCCTCATCGGTCTGAAAAACACCCGGCGCGCGCACGAGATGGTCCAAGGTCACATTGCCTTCGAGTTTGAGTTGTTTGGCAAGGCGGTTAAGTTCGCGCGCATAGGCCTTGGCCAGCGGCGCGTTGAGGTGCATCCGCGCGGAAAGCTTGCCGTCGCCGGCGTGCAGCGAAACGCGCGCTGTCACGCGACCGCGCGCGACGTGGCGGTTGATGGTGTCGCGGATCGGCGCTTCGAGCATCTCCATTTCACGTGGGAGGTTCGCGTAAATCTCGGCCTGCTTGCGGTTCACCGAACTGAGTTCGACCGTGACCTTGAAGCCGTCCCGCGCGCACTCGCCGCGCCCATAACCCGTCATGGATTTCATTACCGGCCAATATGCGAAAACGCCGCGCGACAGGCGAATAAATTTTGGAACAACAGTTTTGGGTGGGGACGGCGAGATGTCCTATTCCCGAAGACTTTTCAGAGCGTCTCGAAAATCCTCCGGCAACGGCGCTTCAAAACTCATTTCCTTTCCTGTGCGCGGATGGATGAACGAAAGCTCGCGTGCGTGCAGCATTACGCGGGGCGGCTCGTAACCGGTCAGTGCGGATAGCTTTTTGTTTTGCCGCAAGCCGTAGGTCATGTCACCAACCAGCGGGTGGCCGAGAAATTGAAAGTGGACGCGAATCTGATGCGTGCGGCCCGTGTGCAACTGTGCCTCGACAAAGGTGGCGGCGTTCAATCTTTCCAGAACGCGATAAGTCGTGTGCGCAGCGCGGCCGAAATTGTCGTCGTGTGCTGCCATCCGTTTGCGGTGCGTCGGATGCCGGGCGATGGCGACGCGGATTTCGCCGGAGTCGCGCGCGAGTTCGCCGCACACAATCGCGTTGTAAATTTTGCCGACCTCGCGCGCGGCGAATTGTCTGGAGAGCGCCAGATGCGTCGCGTCATTTTTCGCGACGACGAGACAGCCGCTGGTTTCCTTGTCCAGCCGGTGGACGATTCCCGGGCGCGCGACCCCGCCGATGCCGCTGAGCGAACCCTGGCAGTGGTGAAGCAGCGCGTTAACGAGCGTGTGTTCCTCGTTTCCGGCGGCAGGATGCACGACCAGCCCGGCAGGCTTTTTCAAAACCAGCAGCGATTTGTCCTCGAACAAAATATCGAGCGGTATTTCCTCCGGCTGCGCTTCAGCAGGTTTGGCTTCCGGCCAGTGGATTTCGACTTGCTCGCCCGCGCGGGGGCTGTGCGTGGGTTTGACCGTGTGGCCGTTGACGCGAACGTGGCCTTGTTCAATCAATCGTTTCAGCGCGACGCGCGACACAGTGGGAAATTTTTCGCGCAGAAAAGCGTCAAGCCGCCCGGACGGGAGCGATTTTTCGACAGTGAATGTTTCCGCGCGCAAGGACATTTCAGTGTGACAGGTGACCAGTGACAGATGGCAAGAAATGCGCGGTTGGCGGCTTTTGGAAATGTTTCATGTCACTCGTCACTTGCCACCTGTCACCGGTTTGGTGGCGTGCTCGTTTTTCCAAGTGATGAGAAAAATAAGTGCGACGCCGGTGCAGATGGCGGTGTCGGCGACGTTGAACGCGGGAAAACCGATTTCATCGCCGCCGCGTTGTTGCAGATAGAAGCGGAGAAAATCCACGACTTCATGGCGTCCGGGCAGCAAGCGGTCGGTGAGATTGCCGGCGATGCCGCCAAAAATCAGGCCAAAGGCAATCTGGCCGGGCAGCGTGTGCGAATCAAAATGGTGCCGCGTCAAAAACAGCGCGACGAGCGCGAGCAATGCGACGACGGCGAGCGTGATGTTGTTTCCACTGAAAAGGCTCCAAGCCGCCCCCGTGTTGCCCCAGTGAACAAATTTGAAAAAGCCTTCAACGATGATTTTTTCGTGGTAGGCCGGCAGCGTTTTCAGCACCAGCCATTTGGTGGATTGATCCAGTGCGAAGACAACCAGCGCTAGCGCGGCGATGCGCCGGTTCGATTTCTGAAAAATGCGTTGCGTGTCGGCCATGGTCATTTGCGGTCGGCAGTTTAGCCGAATTGCCTGAATAAACCACGAAAATTGCCAGTAATACGGGGCAATGGCGGCGCCCCCCCGATGTGGTTCTCGATTGGAACGTCGAACACCGAACGCCTGACCTCCAACATCGAATTGGAACCGGCGGCCGAAAATTTCGATGTTGGGCGTTCAATGCCCGCTCGCGATTTATCGGAGTTGGATGTTCGATATTTTCCATCTTCTCGCCCCCCCCGGAACCGGCACTCCCGCGTGGTTGAGAATTTCCCTTTTCCCTGGGCGCGGTAAACGGTTAGGATGCGCGCATGGCGTTGGTGCGGATTCTGGTGGACGGCTACAGCCTGTTGCACAACTGGCCGGAACTGGCTCCCGGCCACCCGCGCCATTCGGAACGCGCGCGCAACGAATTGGTCCATGTCCTTACGCGCTATCAAGACACAACGGGCACGCCAGTCACAGTTTTTTTTGACGGCGCCGGAGCGCCGGCCGGCGCGAAGACGCCTGAAACGGATTCGGCGGTGGAAATTTTGTTTTCGCGCGCGGGCCAGACCGCCGATCAAATGATTGAACGCGCCGCGCATCGGTTCAACGCCTACGGCGAGACGCTGGTGGTCACGGACGACCGGGCCGAACGCGACGTGGTCAGCGGCATGGGCGGGTCGGTGACCAGTTGCGCAAATTTTATTCGCACGATCGAGAATGCGCTGATAGAATTGCAGGACGAACTGCGGAACTACAATCGCACGGAACTGAATCGTTTCAATCGCCATCCGCGGCGCAATTTAAAATGAACACGAAAGCGCGCCGAAATAAATTTTCCCGCTGCGGGCGGGTCATTGCTGCGCTGTTCGCCGGCGTTTTTTTGATTTTCAAAGCGCCTGCGCAGCCGGTGACGCAACCGGTTGAAAGTCGTTTTCTGCTCCTTTTCGACACGTCGTCAGACATGAAAAAGCGCCTGCCGGCGGTGCAGCGTGCGCTTGACACCTTGCTGGCGACCAATATGCGGAGCCAGTTGCACGCGGACGACAGCATCGGCGTGTGGACGTTCGATCGGGGAGTGAGTATGGGGCAGTTTCCGCTGCAACGCTGGGTGCCGGCGAACGCCGCGACGATTGCGTCGAATATCATCCGGTTTGTCGCCAAACAACATTACTCAAAAAAAACAAGCTTTGCCGCCGTGCGCCCTTATCTCAACCGGGTCGTGCACGATTCCGACCGGTTGACGGTGCTGATATTCTGCGATGGGGAGGGTGAGATCACTGGGACACCATACGACTCCGACATCAACCGGATTTTTAAGCAGCAGCAAGCGGAGCGCAAAAGGGCACGGGAGCCGTTCATCCTCGTATTGCGCTCGCAACTGGGCAATTACGTCGGCTGCACCATGAATTTGCCCTCGGCACCGGTCAACTTTCCTGAATTTCCACCGTTGCCGCAGGCGCCCATTGAACCGACCAATGCGCCGCCACCACCAACGCCGCCACCAACGAAACCAGCTATTGAAGCGCCGCCGTTGATCATCATCGGCACCAGGGCGGCAACCAATTTGCCGCCGCCTGAAACCGCACCGGCGGCGCCGCTGGCAACCAATCAACTGCCGCCGACTGTTGCCGTGCCGCCCACCAATGTCATCGCAAACGTGGAAACGAATTTGCCGTCTCCCGTTGCGGCGCTGATGCCAACGAACGGGCCTGTGGCGCTGACCTTGGCCGTTCAGACGAACGCCATCGCGCCGCCGCCGGAAAATTCCGGCTCGAGCACCCCAAAGGCGCTGGTCATCGGCGCGGCATTCTTGATTTTGGCAGGTGTCCTGACGGTTTGGATGCTGGGCCGCTCGCACAAGGCCGACCACGGCAGCCTTATTACGCGCTCAATGAACAAGGGCGGAAGACCGCCGGCGTGAGCGTAAACCCGCTGCATTTCAGTGCGTGACTTTTCATCGCCCGTGTGGAAAATTTTCAGCCGATGAAAACATGGATGTGGATTTGCCTCGCCGGCCTCGCCGCCGGTGTGACGCTGCTCCTGTGCCGCACCACTGCCGGAACTCAACCCGCCGACAAGCCGCGGGCGGAGACCAACGGGAAACCTTCGTCCGTCTCCCCGGGCTTTGTTGATCCCGCCAAGCTCACCGCGAAAGCACCCGAAACCTTCCGGGCGCAGTTCGACACGACCAAGGGGAAATTCACCATCGAAGTCACCCGCGCGCTTGCGCCCAACGGCGCGGACCGTTTTTACAACCTTGTTCGTTCCGGCTACTTCACGGATGTCGCCTTCTTTCGCGTGGTCCCCGGCTTCATGTGCCAGTTCGGCATCCACGGTGACCCGAATGTCTCTGCGAAGTGGCGCGAAGCGACGATCCCGGACGATCCCGTCAAGGGTAGCAACTCGCGCGGCACCATCACCTTCGCCACCGCCGGTCCCAACACGCGCACCACACAGTTGTTCATCAACTTCGGGAACAACATTAATCTCGACGGCATGGGGTTCTCCCCTTTCGGCATCGTGATTGAGGGGATGGATGTGGTGGACAAAATCAACGGCGAATATGGCGACGGCCCTCCGTCTGGTTCAGGACCGAATCAGGGACGCGTGCAAAATGAAGGCAACGCCTACTTGAAAAAAGACTTCCCGAACCTGGATTACATCAAGTCCGCGACCATCCTTTCGGCGGATTTTGTAAAATAAACCTTGTGAAATTGTTATGAGTGAACTTGCCCACATCACTACCACCGAAGGCGAAATGATCGTCGAGTTCTGGCCCGACGTCGCGCCCAAGACCGTCGAAAATTTCAAGACGCTCGCCCAAACGGGGTTTTACGACGGCACCTGTTTCCATCGCATCATCAAGGGCTTCATGATCCAGGGCGGCGACCCGCTCACCAAGGACGCGAGCAAGGAAGGTCATTGGGGCACGGGCGGGCCGGGCCATACCATCAAGGCCGAGTTCAACGACCGCTCGCACCAGCGCGGCGTCGTTTCCATGGCGCGCAGCTCAAATCCCGATTCCGCCGGCAGCCAGTTTTTCATTTGTGACGGTGACGCGTCATTCCTCGACCGCCAATACACCGCATTCGGCAAATTGATCAAGGGCGATGACGTGCTCGCCAAAATCGCCGACACCCCGGTTGGTTCCGCAGGTTCGGGCGAGCGAAGCAAGCCGCAGAAGCGCGTCGGCGTCCTCAGCATCAAAATCGTCCCGGGCGACGCGGTGAAATAATTTGTTGGAGTTCAGCCTTCAGGCTGTCGGCGCGCCGGAAGCACGCTAAAGCGTGAACTCCAACCGGCAAGCGTGGAAGGCATGGACAACTCCGAACTGGCCAAAGTTCTGGTGGCGCTGGGCTGTCCGGCGGACAAATCCGCCGGGATGGCCGCGCAATTGGACAAACGCGCCCGCCAGCTTGCCGAACAAAAGGGCCGTTCCTACGAGGAATCGTTGCAACACCTGATCACATTGATGAAACAAGGCTGGGCGGGACGCCAGAATTTATGATTTACGATTGATGATTGATGATTGGACCGTCGCGGAAGAGTTTGTATTGACGCAAATCGTAAATCGTAAATCATAAATCGTAAATGATTAGGCCTTGGAAAAAAGTCCGTTCGACGCCCATTGGCGATTTCCGCATCTTCAAGCTGCGCTCCGACGTTAAAATTTCGCCGCGCACCGGCAAGGAACATGATTATTACGTTCTCGACAGCGTGGACTGGGTCAACGTCGTTGCCCTCACGCCTGACCGGCAACTGGTGATGATTGAGCAGTTCCGGCACGGCTCGAACACCGTCGAGCTGGAAATCCCCGGCGGCATGATGGACGCGGGCGAAACCGACCCGGTGGCGACCGCTGTGCGCGAGTTGCGCGAGGAAACCGGCTACGAAGGCGAAAATGCGCGCCTGCTTGGTAAAATCTGGTCAAACCCGGCCATCCTGAACAACCGGACTTTCACCGTGCTGATTGAAAACTGCCAGTTGCGGCACGACGTGGATTGGGACCACGGCGAGGATTTGGAAACGCGGTTGGTGCCGCTGGCGGATGTGCCAAAGCTTATCGCCGACGAGAAAATCAGCCACCCCCTCGTCGTCGTTGCGCTGTATCATTTCGATTTGTGGCAAAGGGGATTGAAAAGTGGCGTATAATCCTGTTGGCAACTTCGGCTTGCTGCAAGGCTTCCTTCCTTGAATGTTCACCGCGAAGCTGCAATTAATGAAATTTCTACGCAATCTTCTCAATCTCTTGAACACGAGCGAATAGATTTCAAAGCAATGATATTGGAGACACTTTCAGAACTCGGTGGGCGCGGGAAGGTGCAAGACATTTTAATTCGCATCGAGAACAAGCTAAAAGATAGGGGACAACTTACTGCATATTGGCTCGAAAAGGATCCAAAACAAACCAGGTGGAAGCATGCTGTGCATGGCACAAGAATGCAGCTTAAAGATGAGGGGAAATTGAGCAGTTCATCTCCGCCTGGTATTTGGGAGCTTACTGCCCGTGCCCGGCGGTAGCTTCACCCCAAATTCACCGGATCAATATCCACCGTCAGCGTCACGTCTTCCGGCAGCGCAAGCGTCTCGATGATTTTCGCCAGTTGCTGGCTTAATTTGCTCATCGCGCGCGTCCGCAGCATGATTTGGTAGCGGTAAAACGTCTCCGCGCGAAGCAGCGGCGCCGGCGCAGGCCCGGCAATAATCAAGTCGCGCAAGTCCCCGGTCTTCAGTCCAGAGTCTCCAGTCCGGTGATTATCCGACTTTGGACTGTGGGCTGTGGACTGTGGACTGAAAACTGTGGACTCAAGGACTTTTCGCAAATGGTCGGCGGAGAATTTCACCTTGTCCTCGTTGCGGCCTTTGAGCGTCAACAGCGCCACGCGGCTGACAGGCGGATATTTCAATTGTTCGCGGAATTCGATTTCCTGTTCGTAAAAACCGGCGAAATCGTGCCGGCGTGCGTATTGGATGGCCGGATGAAACGGCGTGAACGCCTGCACGAAAACCTCGCCCTCGACGTCGCCGCGCCCGGCGCGCCCGGCGACCTGCGTGAGGAGTTGGAAGGTACGCTCGCCCGCGCGGAAATCCGGCTGGTGCAGCGTGAGATCGGCGTAAATGATGCCCACGAGTGTCACGTTCGGGAAATGCAACCCCTTCGCAATCATCTGCGTGCCGACAAGAATATCGGTCTTGCCTGCGCGAAAATCGCCCAGCGCTTTCCGGTAATCATCCTTGCGCTTCATCACATCGGAATCCATGCGTTTAATGCGCGCGTGCGGAAACAATTTTGTAAGCGTCTCCTCGACTTTTTGTGTGCCTAGGCCGGCGTAGCGAATGGCCGGGTTTTTGCATTTCTCGTTCGGACAAACTGCGGGAACATTTTCGCTGTGGCCGCAAATGTGGCATCGGAGTTTTTGTTCCGGCCGATGATACGTGAGCGCAAGGCTGCAATTCGGACATTTGGCGACATAGCCGCATTTGGGGCATTGCAATGCCGTCGAATAGCCGCGCCGGTTCAAAAACAAAATCGTCTGTTCGTGCTTTTCGAGCCGCTGATGAATGGCCTCCTTGAGCTGGTTTGAAAAAATCGGGATGCCCTTTTCTTTGAACGCAGCCTGCCGCATGTCCACAACGCGGACGTGCGGCATTTTCTGGTTGTCCACGCGTTCGGGCAGTTCGAGCAATGTGTATTTGCCCTTGTTGCAGTTGTAATAGCTTTCGAGTGAGGGCGTGGCCGAGCCGAGCACCACGACGGCGCTTTCCATCTGACCGCGCATGATGGCCACGTCGCGCGCGTGGTACCGCGGTGCTTCCTCCTGTTTGTAGGTGTGTTCGTGTTCCTCGTCCACGATGATGAGGCCGAGCGGTTCGACCGGCGCAAAAATGGCCGAGCGCGCGCCGATGACGATGCGGGCGCGGCCCTGCCGTATCTTGTGCCATTCGTCGTGGCGTTCGCCGGCAGACAAATGGCTGTGCAAAACGGCGACCAGCGTCTGGAGTTTGCCGGAACTGAACCGCGCCTTGAACCGCTCGACGGTTTGCGGTGTGAGTGAGATTTCCGGCACGAGCACGATTGCGCCCTGGCCTTGTTCGAGCGCATGGGCCAGAGCCTGGAGATAGACCTCGGTCTTGCCGCTGCCGGTGACGCCGTGGAGGAGAAAGGTTGAGGGTTGAGGGTTGAGGGTTGAGCGTGGTTTGTCCATCGCCGCTTTGATTTTCGCCAACGCCGCAGCTTGCGCCGGATTCAGCGGCATTGGCTGCGACGGCAGAATGTGTTCGCGGGCATAGGGATCGCGCTCGGAAATCTGCGGGGCGATTTCGATGAGCCCGCGGTCTTCGAGCTTGCGGACGGTGGCGGCGGTGGTTTCAGCCAGTTCGACCAATTCCTGCAACGGCAATTTGCGCCGTTCCTCAATGATGTTCCAGACTTCCTGCTGACGCTTCGGCAATTTGGGGAACTCGCCGCCAACCGGCAACGCGCGAACAAAAAGCCGCTCGCGCCAGCCGGATTCCTCCTTGCGCACGGCCTCCGGCAAAACGGACTTTAAGGCAATTTCCGGCGCGCAGCAGTAATAGTCCGCAATCCAGCGCGCGATTTTCAAAACCTTCGGGGTGACCAGCGTTTGGGCGCCGATGACTTTGAGAATGGGTTTGAGTCCGGCATGCGCTGATTCTTCCGCCAGGGCGGTGACGGTGCCATAAATTTTTCGCGGGCCGAACGGCACCTGCACCCGGCTGCCGACCTCGATCTGCCCGGCCAGGCCCGCCGGAATCAGATAATCAAACTCCTTCCGCAGCGCAATTTCGAGACTGACGCGGGCAATCATGCGGAGTTGAGAGTTGAGGGTTGAGAGTTGAGTGTCAAGGATGCGCTGCCAAACCCAATTTCGGAAAGACAAGTTACACGCGTCCCAAACTCCCGGTGCTAACCGAAAGTTCAGGAAGTCGCGTGATTCGTCCCTCCGACAATTCAATCGCGCGTGATGGTGCGCAATTCGGCTTCGAGTTGCTTTCGCAGTTCTTCGCGTTCGGCATCGCTCGCCTCGCGCGGCACGCGCATCGTTTTGCCGACGGTGACTTCACAACGCGCGAATGGCAGCGGAATTTGAAAACGGTCCCAACTATGCGACCGGATTTTCCAGTTGAGATAGTATGAAACCGGCACAATCGGCAGTCCGGTCAATTGCGCGGTCGAAATCACACCGTCCTGAACCGTGTAACAAGGGCCGCGCGGGCCGTCGGGCGTGACGGCCAGGTCATAACCGCGTTCCGCCCACGAAACCATTTCGCGCAACGCCTGTCCGCCGCGCCGGCTGGACGAGCCGCGCACCGGTTCGATGTCGAAGTGTTCGAGAACCCGCGCCAGCAACCCGCCGTCCCGGCTCGCGCTGACCATTCCCGCCATGCGCCGCTCCGGCGCGAACCGCAGCACAAACCGCCGGCGCAATATCGCCACCAGCGCCAGCCGGTTATGCCAGAAGGAATAAATTATTTTTTCTCCGGGTGCTTTGTTCAAAAGGCTGAGGGGGTCAGCCATTCGAAACCGGACAGTCACCCCAACCGTGCGGATTAAAACATAGATCAGGATCGCTGTGAGACGTTGTTGCCACGTCGCCTGGCGTGGCACCACCACACCGGATTTTCGGGGCCGACCAACGGCGCCGGTTGTCTGGGATTTCGGATTTACTGCGGCCATCATGCTCCTTTTTTCAGGCACGCGCGCACCAAGTCTTCCACCGTCGCTTGCGCGCCGAGTACGTTTTGCGCGGCGCGAACGGCGTCGTGCGCTTCAGTTTGTCTGAAGCCCAGCGCCATGAGCGCAAGCACGGCGTCGTTGATTTTCTGGTCGTCGGGTGAAAGCGCGCGCTGTGCGCTGGCGGCTTCCCAAGCGCCCGCTGCGCCGATTTTGTCGCGCAGTTCCACAATGATGCGCTCGGCGGTCTTTTTGCCGACACCGGAAATTTGCGAGAGCGATTTCACGTCGCCGCCGGCCACCGCGCCGCGAAAGGCCGTCACGCTGATGCCGCTCAAGATGTTCAACGCGATTTTCGGGCCGATGCCGGAAACCGTGTTGACGAGCAGGCGGAACAAATCGCGTTCCGCCGCTGTCATGAAACCGTAAAGTGTGTGCGCGTCCTCGCGGATGACGAGTTGCGTGAGCAGCTTCACTGTGCCGCCCGGCGGTGGCAGTTTGTCGAACGATGACAGTGGAATGAGCACTTCGTAGCCGACGCTGTTGACGTCCACGACAACCTGCGTCGGCAGCGCCTCAACGAGTTTGCCGTGGAGAAAAGTGATCATGAGAATGCGGAATACGGAATGCGGAATGCGGAATTCATACGCGTTTCAGCGATGTCAGATTGTAACGGTTGTTTTCCTGCGCTTGGGCCAGCGCCAGCGCCAGCGCGTCGGCGGCGTCGGGCGCAGGCGGCTTCGCCAAATTCAACAACCGCTGAACCATTTTGGCCACGGCGGATTTTTGCGCCGCGCCGTAGCCGACGACGGCTTGCTTTACTTTGCGAGGCGCGATTTCAAAAATTTCCAGACCGGCCTCGGCGATGACCGCGAGAGCCGCGCCACGCGCCTCGCCCATGACAATGGCCGTTTGCAAATTTTGCGCGTAAAACAGGCCTTCGACAACGCAGACGGTCGGTTGATACTGTTTTAAAACGTCGCGCAATGTCTCAACAATATTCACGAGGCAGCGCGAGTGCGGCCATGTTGCGGGGCACGAAATCGTGCCATGCGTCAGCACCAGCGGGTGCGGTTTGGCCAGGCGAATGACGCCGAAGCCGGTCCCGCGCAGCGAGGGATCGAGACCCAGAATTACGCAATGGGAATTGGCCGGTGCGCGCAGTGTTGTTTCAAAAACGGGCGCGGCCATGCGCGGGGAAACGCCGCCGAGGCGCTCCCGCATTTGTTCAAATTGCCGACGCGTGATGCCCACATGCGCATTTTGCCAGCGGCGGAAAGATTGCAAAAGCAAAAACGCCGCGATGATTTGTCAGCGCGGCGCTCTTTAAATCACCAGGCAATCTTCAATGTCCCCGCCCATTTTGGTTTTGACCCTGTGTGTTAGACCCATTTGACGATTGCGATGACTGGGACGATTGCGATGACTGGGATGATTGAGACGAGTGCGGTGCCGAGGACGAAGGCGGCGCGGTCGGCGCGCCGCTTTTCGGCGGCGGATCCGAAGCAATTGAAGGCGAATCGTTATGCTGCTGCGGCCTTTCCGCCGGCGTGGACGGGGGCGGTGGGGTGTAGTGCGGCGTCTGTTCTTCAAATTGTTGTCCGCGCGGTGACGCGAGGTGCTTGTTGTCAATATTCCGGGTTTGCACTTGCGAATTATCAGACCAATTGCGGTTTTGTTGCAAAGCCGGGTTGTTCGCCGATTGCGAGACGTGATATTGCGCCGGGGGTGCGGCCGGGGTTTGTGGCGCGGGTGGCCAGTTGCGATTCGGCTGTTGATTTTGATTATTCCCCGGCTGTTGTGATACCCGGTTCTGTGTCGGCGCCCCGCCACGTGGCGTGGAATTGTTTCGGTTGTCATAGGCGGAGCCCGGCTGCGGCGGATTTCCCGTCGTTACGCCCGGCCCGCGATTTTGCTGGCCGACCGGCCCGCCGCGCCACGGCTGCCCGGCCGAAACTCTCAACTCGCGCACCGGAACCGGGTGAATCGGCGTCCGGGTGGCGTCGGTGATGTGTTGCACCGCGATGCCATTATTGACGAGGGTCCGGTTGTGGCTGTCAAAATTGAAATTGTTGATGACCGTGGTCTGGTTGTAAATCCGTGCTTCATCCCTCGCCTCGACGCGATAATGACGCGGATGTGGGTCGCAAAAATATCGGGTTGGCACAAAGGTGTAGCAATTCGCGGCCAGGCCAAAATTAAATCCAACACTCACGCCATTGCCTTGATAGGCGAAACCCACGCCCGGCCGGTAAACCGTAAACGGCGGCAGTGGCCCCCAGCCGCAATAATCATTCGAGTAACGCCACGTCACCCAGGACGGCGCCCAGACCGTGTCCGGCCACCAGCACCAACCCAGGCGCGGAATCTGAAACCAGCGTCCGTAATGAAACGCGACGCCCCACGAATAATCCGAGGCCCAATACCAGCCGCAGTCACTGTAAACCCAGTGCCCGCGGTCGCAATACGGCTGCCAGCCGGAGTTGTAAACGACGATGGTCGGCCGCCAGCATCGGCCATAGCCATCCACATTCACCCAGGTTCCGTACGGCGCGAGCGAACTGTAAAAATAATTCACCGTGACCTGAGTCGGTTCCGGCGGCGGCGGGAGTTCCGGCGGTTCAGTCGTGGGGGTCTCTGGCGGAGGAGGTTGTGGTGGTGGTGGCGGCGGGTTGGCGGCGGCCATTTGCTGTTGCAACGCCTGGTCGCGTTCCATCATCGCGGAAACGACTTCATTCGGCACGCCGAGATCGCTGAGGTAAATGATTTTGTCCGAATCCAGATTGAACGTGCTGGTGGAATTGGTGACGAAGGTCAAAATCACGCCTTCATCCACGCCAGACTGCACCAGCCGGATGACCTGCGCGAGCGGGCTGGAGGGCAAAATACTTGGCGGCGGCGCAACGTTGGCCGGTGGAACGGCGGAGGTATCGGCGGCGGTTGTTGGCCCCGCCGGTTCGGCCTGCGCCTGGACATTCGAGAGTTGAGTGAAATGGTCGCTGGCCAGCCAAA
>Ga0074044_10001373_pt1 | contig 22027 bp, 14 predicted proteins | sample BogForMeECP23OM1_FD_94443 | JGI IMG/M metagenome (GOLD analysis project Ga0074044, IMG submission 94443) | Bog forest soil microbial communities from Calvert Island, British Columbia, Canada - Bog Forest MetaG ECP23OM1 | ecosystem: Environmental > Terrestrial > Soil > Wetlands ...
GCCCCATCATGATCAGCAGGCCTCCGAAGATTGAAATCCAGCAAAGCATGGGACGGATTCCTCCTTCTACCATGCTTTCGCTAAATCTCACCCGCTAATCTCAGTGACTTTTTCAACACCCACGCGTGTTTGCAATAGTTAAGCCAGGATTCGCGGCTAAGGCGGCTCACTGTTCGCGAAAAATGACCGCGTGCGAGTGTTTTTTTCCAATCGCCGCGTCCTCGGACTCCGATAGGGGGATGTTTTTCTCTCCTTCCAGAACAGATACCTCCCGCATATAGTCCTCAAAGCCGGGCGACGAGAAAATAGCCAGAGCCTTGATGTCGTTTTTTCCAATGTTCGAAACAGAAATCCATGTGCCAGACGGAATGAACACCGTCGCACCCGCATGTGTCTCTCGCACCATATCTCCCAGTTGCACCCGAGCCGTCCCCGTCTGCAAGAATAAAATCTCGTCAGCACTCGGATGGCGGTGAGCGGGAATCTGTCCTCCCGGCCCAAGGCTTACGCTGATGAACACAAGATGCGAGGAACCGCCGTTCTTCGGGTCTACTTTCAAGGTCAGGCTTTCTCCTGGGTCCGGATGTCCTGGCCAGCCCCGAATGACACGTCGCTCGCCTTCGTTTTCCTCCAAAATCAGGGGAGTTGCTTTTACAGCCATCTGAGACGGAACTGAGGAGATTCCCGTCAGGATCATCACGAGGATCGCAGGCGTATACCTGTTCAGAATAAGGGATGACATTACCTCCTCCTTGAAAAGACAGGGTCAAGTCGCTCCAACTCTAATCGTAGAAAGCCTGCTTGGAAAGAGGACTGCAAGGATCGTTGGCGAAAAATCCCGATTTCGCTCATTGACGGGCTCGGAGCACTGTCGCTTGATTTCGACAGCAACCCCCTCTTTCCAGAGTGCAAGCGACAGTACCCCGTCATTTCTGACAGTGGCAGATTGAATCGTCGGGGGGTAGATTGCCCATCACGATACCATCTGCGCTTAGCTGGGGGACGACACCTGACATCCATCGGCAACGGAACGAAGATTTTTTTGGCGACATGGGGGCGAATTGTCATGAGAAGAAGACAGAACAGCGCATGGTTGGGCCTTTTGGCCCTGTTATGGGTGCCCTGGGCCCACGCCCAGAAAGTCACAGTCGAATACGACAAGAAGGCTGACTTCACGCAGTACAAGACTTATTCCTGGATGAAATTGGGGGTGGGCTTCCACCCCAATATGCAAGCGGAGGTTACGGCGGCCATTGACCAGCAGCTGCAGGCGAAAGGTTTGAAGCATGTGGAGAGCGGCGGAGATCTGGTGGTGAACATGAACGGCTCATTGAACGCAGGCATGAACGTTGAGTATGACGCGGCCGTTTACGCGATGCCGGGCTTGGACTCACCGATCACCTGGGCCGCAAATGGAGGCCAGCCGCTAAGCAGCGGCACGGTGATGTACGTAAATAAGGGAACCCTGGTAGTGGACCTTGTAGACCGACGGGCCAAACAGCTGAAGTGGCGAGGCACGGCCAAGGCCAACCTGGATCCGGAACAGCAGGAGAAATCGCTTGACATCATCGAGAAGGCCGTAGCGAAGCTGTTCCACGATTATCCAGGACGGCGCTAATGAATGGCGAACGTCGATACCGACACCATTCCTCGTCAAGGGAATTTCCTCTCGCACTTACGCGCCTTTACCGGCCGGGATCCAGATCTCTCAGCACTACACGAAGCACTTGCCCGGCCAGTCGCGCATCACGCTCGGAGACTGTCGCCTTCGAGGCGCCGTCACCATCGGCATCGCTTTGATCCCGATAGGTACGCGCGACTGCTGGCAGTCGGGCGCACCCGTTGCGAATGACGCCCGCCTTTTCGGCGACGGCGAGCCGCGTGTTGAAAGACCAATCGGCAATATTAATGTTGCCTGCGGGAGTGCCCGCGACAGCGAGCGCGGTGAGTCCTTTATGTTCGAGCGCGTCGGTTACGATGGCCTCCAGGATTCCGCAGGAAGTACGCAGCGCCAAGTCATAATCTTTTTGTTCGAGGGCGCGCCGGCTATCGATGTAGGCTTGCTCGACAACGGGGCGGAGCTCGGGGTTGTGAACGAAGTCGAAGAGGTGCGGCGGCGGCGCCTCGTGGGACGCAGATTGGGATGATGATAATGATGCTGGCGAGGATCCAGAAACGCTCGTGCCATCGCCCATTCCGGAGAGCGTGGCCACCGCTTGCTCAAGGACATCGATGAGTCGTGTGACGATCTCGGCCGGTGCCGCTCCTTCGACGGCGCGGCCATCCGCCGATCGCATCAGGAAGGCTGCGCTGAACGAGCGGGCAAGCCAATGGGCCTTGCTGCCTCCAGACAGTTGATTGATCGTTACTCCACAGTCTTCCTGCCAGGCGCGAGTGGCCGCGATCGGCGAGACGCTTAAGGGATCAGTCGCTAACGCGTCGCGAAGCTGGCACCCGCGGCTGATCAGGCCATCCAAGTGGGATAGGTAGGTCTCGATCTGCGCCCGCTGGCTGTCATCGATTGGCATGGTATTGGCGCCGTTCGCGTCTCACGTTTCTTGCCGACACTTTTTTGCAGATGTCTTGACAGTCGAGAATAGAGGATGCTACAGTCCCCTTCGCAAGTGGTACGATCAGTGGACCAGTATATCGCAGGTACGCGATTCGCGGGTTCGAAGCCCGAGGTGTGGGCTGGCACGATTCAACGGAACCAAGTGGTTCTGGCAGTGCGTGGTTAACTTCTAGCGCGCCGTAACGGAGCTATGCCTATGGCTGCATCTCCAGAGTCCCTGATTCACCCCTCGCGAATTCCCAATCGTTGGGTCCAGTTGGTCGCAGGCATTGTCGCGATGATGGCGGTCGCGAATCTGCAGTATGCGTGGACTCTTTTCACCAAACCGATACAGGCCCATCTGCATGTCTCACTCGAGGCTGTCCAGTGGACCATAGTTTTGTTCGTCGCTCTGGAAACTTGGCTCGTACCTTTTGAAGGATTCCTGGTCGATAAAATTGGACCCCGCTTCATGCTGGGTATGGGGGCAGTTCTGGCCGGACTGGGCTGGATTGGATCCGGCTATGCTGAAAGTTTAAGGAGCCTCTACTTTTGGTACGGGCTGGGCGGTATCGGCGCCGGCGCGGTCTATGGAGGAACCATTGGGAACGCGCTGAAATGGTTTCCGGACCATCGCGGTCTATGCGTCGGCTTGACTGCGGGAGCTTTCGGCATAGGCACCGCGACCACCATCGCGCCGGTTGCGGCCATGCTGAAAACTTCGGGCTACCAGCACACGTTCATCGTGTGGGGGATGATCCAGGGAGTCGTTGTATTGGCTTCTTCCCTGTTCCTGGCCAGACCGCCAGTGGGATGGACGCCGCCAAACTGGAAAGAGAAAGAAGCAAAGATCAAAGCGAAAGTGAAGACCTCTGCTCTGGATATGACGCCGTGGCAGATGCTGCACCAACCATCTTTCTATGTCATCTATTTGATGATGACCATGTTGGCGTTTGGCGGCATCGTGGTCACCGTACAACTCAACCCCATGGCTTCGTCATACCACGTGGATAAAGTGGTGGTGCTCTGGGGCATGACCGCGTTGGTGCTGGCCATCACAGTCGATCGGATCCTGAACGGGTTAACACGTCCTTTCTGGGGATGGGTGTCCGATCATATCGGCCGCGAGAATGCCATTTTCATTTCGTTTATCCTCGAGGCAATAGCGGTGTACGGCCTGCTCCAACTGATTGCCCATCCAATTTGGTTCATTGTGTTGTCAGGCCTGTGTTTCTTCGCGTGGGGCAATATTTACTCGTTGTTCCCGTCCATCACCGGCGACCTGTACGGAAGCAAATGGGCCACTACCAATTATGGGATCGTTTACACCGCGAAGGGCGTCGCCACGCTGTTTGCGGCTCCCGGCGCCGCATGGTTGTTCGAGAAGACCGGTTCATGGACGAAGGTCTTCTGGGCGATGATTATCTGCGATCTGATTGCGGCATTCATGGCCTTGCTGTGGCTGAAGCCTTTGGCGGCTCGCGTCGTCCGCGATTCGGAGCGCACAGCTCCGCAGGCCGACATGACCACGCCGATAAAAGCACAAGGTGTGGCCTAGTCGGCCTTCTTCCAGCGTGGCCGATTGTGAAGTGACTAGCGCTTCGCTGCGTGAAGGCGTTCTTCGAGAGCCTTCACTTCGAGGTGCAATCCCTCTGGCAGGTGGCTGCCGAAATGGGCGAAGTGTTCCTTGATCAGCGGGACCTCCGCCAACCAGCCCTCAATATCGACGCTGAGCAACTCGTCTACATGAGCGCCTTTAATGTCGATCCCGGTCGTGTCGAGATCGGAAACCTCGGGAACGCGTCCGATGGGGGTATCTTTCGCATGCACCTTACCGTCGCAGCGTTCAAATATCCATTTCAACACGCGGCTGTTCTCGCCATAGCCGGGCCATAGGAATTTGTGGTTCTGGTCCTGACGAAACCAGTTGACGTAGAAAATCTTCGGCAACTTCGACGCGCTGGAAAGCGTTCCCATCTTGAGCCAGTGCGCGAAATAGTCACCCATGTGGTAGCCGCAAAATGGAAGCATCGCCATGGGATCGCGGCGCAGCCGGCCGACTTGACCAGTGATCGCAGCGGTGGTTTCGCTGCTGACAGTCGCGCCCAGGAAAGTGCCATGCTGCCAGTTGAATGCTTCGGTAACCAGAGGAACAATTCCAGCGCGCCGTCCACCGAAAAGAATGGCATCGATGGGCACGCCTTGTGGGTCCTCCCACTCGGGTGCGATCACCGGGCATTGACTCGCGGGAGCCGTAAACCGCGCGTTCGGATGCGCCGCGTTGCGGCCCGAGTCTGGGGTCCACGGGCGGCGCAGCCAGTCGATTAACCGGGACGGCTTCTGCTCGGTCATGCCCTCCCACCACACATCGCCATCGAGCGTCATCGCGCAATTCGTAAAGACGGAGTTCCTGGTTACGCTGAGCATGGCGTTGGCGTTCGACTTCATGCTCGTGCCCGGCGCCACACCGAAGAAGCCGTACTCCGGATTGATGGCGTAAAGCCGGCCATCGGTGTGGAATTTCATCCACGCAATGTCGTCGCCGATCGCTTCCACCTTCCAACCGGGAATGGTCGGGATCATCATCGATAAGTTGGTCTTGCCGCACGCCGAAGGAAATGCGCCGGTCATGTATTTCACCTGGCCCGACGGGCTGATCAGCTTGAGGATCAACATGTGCTCGGCCATCCAACCTTCGTCGCGCGCCTGTACCGATGCGATGCGGAGCGCATGGCACTTCTTCGCCAGCAACGCGTTGCCGCCGTAACCGGAGCCATAGGACCAGATCTCACGCGTTTCCGGAAAATGGCAGATGTACTTGTTCTCCGCGTTGCAGCGCCACGTCTTGTCCGGCTGATTGGACGCGAGCGGAGCGCCCACCGAGTGCAGTCCGCGGACAAACTCGCCATCCTCGCCGAGAACCTCAAGCACGTGGCTTCCCACGCGGGACATGATGTGCATGCTGACGACGACGTATACCGAGTCGGTGATCTCCACCCCGATGCGCGCAATGGGCGAGCCGATCGGACCCAGGCTGTAGGGAATCACGTACATGGTGCGGCCCACCATCGAGCCCGCGAACAATCCCGCCAGCGTCTGCTTCATCTTTGCCGGATCTTCCCAGTTGTTGGTGGGGCCGGCCGCCTCCCGAGTTTGTGAGCAGATAAAAGTCTGATCCTCGACGCGGGCCACATCGGCAGGGTCGGAGCGAACAAGCACGCTGTTCGGGCGCTTCGCCGGATCCAGCGGGATCGCAGTCCCGGTGAGGACCAGCAGCCGCAGCATGGCCTGATACTCCTCCGGCGAACCATCGCACCAGTGGACGCAGTCGGGTTTGCACATCTGCGCTACTTCTTCGACCCAGCGCTCCAGCCTGGGATGTTTATGGTTACCCGAGGCTGCCCCAACTTCTATGGTGGTAGTGGCCATTATGAAAGTCTCTCAGTAGAACAAACCGCGGATTGCAGAACCCTTCGCTGATCGTGGTTGACGGATGCGGAAAGCATCGCCTGCAAGAAAACCCAGGCTGCTGGCCTCTCCGGCCCAGCACAAACGGTATATTCTCTCGCACTTGGAATGATTATTCCAGCGAATGCTTCCCCATTTGTGGGCTGGTTGAGGATGGAGCGATCGGTTTCGCGCACTCCAGCCTACTGACAACTGGTGGAGTCGAACCCGAAAAAACGGTAGAGGGAGACTAGGACGACAAGGCGTTTTTCACTCACAGCAGGGGCCATGATGAGTGTAATTGAGATGTTTCGCCAAGTGTCAGTGCACAGCGGCGAATTGACGAATTGCTGTTGGCTGCTCATCAGGCGGGGGAGGAATCGACGCGGGTCATCTACTCGCAGGCAGAGTCCTGTAGCTTGGCTCTCACACGGTTGACGGTTGTATCGACTTGCTCAGCAACACACTTCATCTGCTCGCAATCTGCTGGGTCGGGTTTGAATTGTCGAGCCACCCGGTCCTTCTCTTCGGTTAAGAGAATGTCCGCTCGATCCAGAAGTTTCATCGTATTTCGATACTGGACGCATCGCTGAGTCGGAGAAAGATCGCCTGCGGACTCGGAAATGGCCGCCAGTCTTTGCAGCCAATACAGATTATCTGGAAAAAGAGGAAGTGCTTTATCTCGGTATAAGAGGACTTCTGTCACGTCCTCTTCCGCGTGTTCGTCATCCTTCCCTGCTTTCTTCAAATAGAGTGCAGAAGCCTCCATGTAAATCCAACCGTTCCAGCCATCATCGGGGTGCTTTTCTGTCCACGCGATTCCAGTTTTTATGGCGTCATCATAGCGACCCTTTTTCTCGTATTTCGACATTCTCCGAAGCACATCGGCCGCTGTCGAATCTGGAGCCCAACCCATGTAACTTGGAACCTCTCTGACAAGGATGCCTAGGACTGAACTGTCATCGACCACACTCCAAACCACCAGCGCGACCACGGCGGCAATTGCTCCAGCCACAACCAATCGTTTTTGACGGTTAAATGCCAAGCGGCGACCTCTCTAATGGACATCGCAAAGTGGTTTCGCCCAGCACACCACATCACTTCCGCGCACGATAGAAGCGGTCAAAATCACTTCTTCCGCTTTCGTGGCCACCAGTGACGAGCGTCAACAAGGGCGGGGGCGACCATCCCGGCTACGGCGACAAGTATCAGAAGCGCAGTAAGGAGATAGCTCCTTAACATCTCATTCTCCAACTAGTTCTATCCCGAACATAGCTCACGGACCCGCTGCGTTCCAGTGACTGACGTAATCAAGTTTGCGACAGCAATGGGGGAATTTCAGACCTGACTACGACCGGCTTTGCGGAGTGTCTGCAAGTCTGGAAGATCACATTTGCAATCCGAGAGAATTGCCTCTGGAGCGGTGCATGGTTCCATGACAAAAGAAGAGAGAACCCACCAGTGACTTACACGAAGTTAAAAGCACCCCGTTTGACATCCGATGTCTACCGGAGTAGCTTTTCACCACTTGGGGTGACGTGGCCGTGAAACGACACCGTCGGATGTTGGTTCTGTTTCTTTTGTTAGGAGTCTTTGGTGGATCCGCTGTACCACCGGTGGACCTGCCTGAGACCACTTTCGATGAGTCTGATGCACCCGTAAATCTGGCTCCTCCTTCGCAAACTACGCTCCGATACGTCAGTCCTGTAAGCGACCCACTCGTGGTGCCGGTCTTGCCGTTCTACTGTGCAGGGTGCGTTGTCAGCAGTCCGGTATTTGCGGCCCCAGCCATGCCGAGGGAGCGCCATCCACGTTCTCTCCAAGATCTCCTCTGTACGTTTCTGATCTGAATTTCTGCCCCCTTGCTCAGACTGAAATTCCCGCATTTTTCAATGCGGGCACACGCTGTCACTCACAATACGTCTCAGTAAATTGTCTGTCGATTGCCGGAGGGCAATGGGCAGTCAAAACCCTGGCAGGAATTGCCGGGAAGAGCTCATCGAGCTCGAAAGGACACTTGTATGAAGACTTTCAAATCAGTAATTCCAGCAATTGTTTTGCTCGCTGCGTTGGCTGCGGTGGCGCAAACTTCATCCAACGTCTCGGTCTTCGCGACCGGATTGAACAATCCGCGCGGATTGACGTTCGGTCCGGACGGAAACCTGTACGTCGCGGAAGGTGGTGCGGGTGGCACGATGTCGAGCGTCGGATCGTGCACCCAAGTTGTAGCCCCGATTGGTCCGTACACTGGCGGGTTTACAGCTCGGATTTCGAAAATCGCAGCGGACGGAACGCGTACAACTGTGGCGGATAACTTACCCTCAGATCAGACGACTGCCGCCCAGGGCACCTTGGTTAGCGGTGTTGCGGACGTTACCTTTATCGACAACACGCTGTACGCCCTTTTGGCCGGGGCAGGTTGCTCCCACGGACTTGCGGGTACGGATAACGCCGTGCTTCGCGTTAATTCAGATGGCAGCACAACGATGATTGCCGACCTGTCCGTGTTCCAAAAAGGACATCCGGTCAAGAATCCGGAACGGGATGATTTCGAGCCCGATGGCACGTGGTACAGCATGATCGCCGTCAATGGAGTCTTGTACGCGATCGAACCCAACCATGGTGAGCTCGACGCGATCACCACCGACGGACGCATTCGCAGAGTCATTGACATCTCCAACATTCAAGGCCACATCATTCCCACGGCCATCGCCTACGACGGAGAGAACTTCTTGGTCGGCAACCTCGACAGGTTCCCCATCACGGGCGACTCGTCGAAGATCATGAAGATCACGCCCACAGGTACCCTCACCACGGTGAACATCGATTTCACCACCGTGCTGGGATTGGCCTTCGACAGCAAAGGCCGGCTCTACGTGCTGGAGAATACTACTGGGAACCCGTTCCCCACTCCGAACACGGGAAAAGTCTTGCGAATCGATGAGAACCATACGTATGCCGAAATTGCTACCGGACTGTCCTTACCTACCGCAATGACGTTCGGTCCGGATGGAAACCTTTATGTCTCGAACGTTGGCTTCGGTCCTCCTCCGATCGGACTAGGGCAGGTAGTAAAGATCACCATCAAACCCTGAGCTCAGATCAACACCCGTGGGCGCTTCTTCCCGTAGGGGCGTCCGCGGTTCTGCATCCAAATTCGCGAACGGACTCATTGATTTGGCTTTTCAGAGGCGTGGGTGGCGCTAAAACTTTGGGTTAGTGCTGTAACCAGGTGATTTCACTCAGAACCCCCGAACCGCCCTATAACGCCGCTCCCCACCCCAGCTGTTGCAGACTGGTACTGACCTGATGACCTCTTCCAGCCTACCGCACAGTAACAAAGTAATACGCGCTCATGACCAGGCCGACGGCGATCACGACGCGCCGCACTATCCGAGGATCGGCCTTTTGCGCGTAGTGCGCGCCGAACCAGCCGCCTACCAGAGCACCCGCAATCATCACCCCGCACTGCGGCCAACGCACGGCGCCCGCGAGAATAAATGTGAGCACCGCCGCGGCATTAATCACGACCGCCAGCAAGGTTCTGATCGCGCCCATGGCATGGACGTCACGCATCCCCAGGGCCGCTAACATTCCCAGGGTCATGAAGCCGATTCCCGCGCCGAAATACCCGCCGTAGATTGCGACCAGCAACTCGGCTATCGAAGTCACGGTGATTGCCTGCCATGACATCTGCTTCAAATCATCCACAGCGGCAGTTGTGCCGGCTATGGCGCGGATCGAATTGCCGAAGGCGAACAGCAACGTGCCACCCAGCAGCAGCCATGGGACGAGGTGGAGAAAGGTAAGTTGCGGCGTCTTGATCAGCAGCAGTGCGCCCACCAGGCCTCCGACAACGCTGGTCAGCAGCAATGGGACGAGCAAGCGCCGCGGCACGTTCAGCCGTTTTGAGTACGCACCGGTGCTGGCCGCCAACCCTGGCCAGAGCGCGACCGTGTTGGTCGAGTTGGCCTGTACCGCAGGGACACCCGTCAACAACAGGGCGGGGAAGGTAACAAAAGTGCCGCCGCCCGCCACCGCGTTGAGCGTGCCGCCAATTATCGCGGCGAAAAACAGGAAGATGGCCTGGCTGAAGTGCAAGCGTGCAATTTACCACGGAAACCTTCCCGGACACATTCGAGCCGGAAGGTGAACGAGTTCCCTGCTCCGGAAATAGACCCGGTGCCGCCGAGTCTGCTGGCCAAGATCTTCGAGGGACACCAGGAATTTCTGGGCTGGACTCCCGACTAGCCGCCTGAAAACGGCCGCAGAGCCCTGATGGCGCTGCTTCGTGATGCCTTGCCAGATAAGGGAAGTCCTGCGCTTTCCACCAAGTCTGGCTTGACTTTGCTGACGCCTGGAGTATTGTAGTTGCGTTCAGCCGAGCCCCAGTCTGCGCATCGCCGATTGAAGGTCGACCGAGCCGGCGGCGGTTTCGATTCCAATTCCGAAGAACGCAGCCTGAAATCACAGCCTAATTAAGGAGGCTCTGTCATGGCCGCGAACCCGAACCCGATCCCAGTCCCGGAATTGATCCTGGAGACGGTCGGAAATCCCGAGGAAACCATCGTCCGCTGCACCGGCAGAATCACGTCGGGCACCTCTGCCTTGTTGCAAACGACCGTCCGCAGTCTCATCCCGGGGACGAAGTGTGTCGTGCTGGACCTGACCAACGTGACCAACATGGACAGTTCGGGCCTGGGCACGATCATCGGCATCTACTTGACCGCCAAGAGGCAGCATTGCGGGCTGAAACTCATCAAGATGAACCAGCGCCTGCAGGAGCTGTTCCGCATAACAAAATTGGCTTCGGTGTTCGAGGGCCACGGAGACTTTCTGGGCTACACTCCCGATTAGCTTGTGGCCGTAAGCTAAGGCTGAACACCTGAAGATTCAGCTCTGCTCCTCTTTGTTCCACTGGGACCATACCCTGCCTCGCGATCGGCTGTGACTCGCCGCGAGCACCGACTCCACACCGAGTTCTGCCTGGCTTGAGAGAGTTGGCCCGTGGCATTAGTCTGTAGGAGCTTCGAAATCTTAAAGGAAAAGGGATTGTCGATGTCCAAAAAGAAATTGAACGTGGCCATGATCGGGTCGGGCTTCATCGCCAACGTGCATTCGAACGCCTTTCGCCAGGTCGGGCATTTCTTCGACATTCCTTACGACGTTTGTTGCCAGGTCATCTGCGGCCGCGATCGAGCAAAGCTGGAAAAGACAGCTTCCCGCTGGGGTTGGAACGAGCTGGAAACCGACTGGCAGAAAGTGGTGGCTAGAAAGGATATTGACGCGGTCGATATCGCGGTCCCGAATGCGCTGCATTCCGCGATTGCGATGGCGGCTGCTGCAGCAGGAAAAATCGTAATCTGCGAAAAGCCGCTGGCCTCGTCCGTTGAGGAAGCGGAGAGAATGACGAAAGCCGTGCAGCGCGCCCCCAACGCAGTTTGGTTCAACTACCGGCGCATACCGGCGGTGGTGCTGGCGAAACAGCTCATTGGTGAAGGGCGCCTCGGCGAAGTTTTCCACTATCGCGCCGTGTACCTGAATCAGTCGGGAAATGATCCAAGCAAGGGAAACACCTGGCGTTATAAACGGAGTGAAGCGGGAATGGGAGCGGCGGGAGATCTGCTCTCCCACTGCCTTGACCTTGCGCTCTACCTGAATGGAGCCATCAGCGAACTCTCCGCGATGATGCACACCTTTGCTCCCGGCCGCGACGTGGACGACGCCACCATGCTGCTCGCCCGCTTTGCCAACGGCAGCATTGGCACGTTTGAGGCAAGCCGTTATGGGGTTGGGTGCCAGAATCGCAATACGTTTGAGGTCAACGGGTCGAAGGGGATGCTAAGTTTCAATCTCGATGACATGAACCAGCTCGATTTTTTCGATGCCACGGAACCAGCGAACTTACGCGGTGGGCGCCGTGTCTCGGTCACCGCACTGGACCATCCCTATGGAAAAAACTTCTGGAAGCCGGGGCATGTTTTGGGATACGAACATCCGTTCATTGCCACGCTGGGGGACTTTCTCAACTCGATCGCCAGGCAAGAGCCTTTCCATGCAAACTTTGAAGATGCCCTTGCAGTGCAACGAATACTGCATGCGGTGGAACGATCCTCCGCTGCGCGTGGATGGATGAGCGTGGACGGGAGCGCAGCGTAGGCAACGGGTGACCTCTAGCGCACCGCCGCCTTCCCGGTCAGTTCGATGTCGGCTGCTGAGCGAGCGACAGATACGTCGAAATCCCCCGGCGATACCGTCCAAGCGTGTTTCTTGACGTCATAATAGGAGAACGCCCGGCGGTCGAGTTTCACGGTGACTGTCTTGGTCTCACCCGGACTCAGATTTACTTTCGTAAAACCCTTCAGCTCCTTCACCGGCCGAGGGACTGGGGCATGACCGTCGCCAACGAATACCTCCGCAACATCTGCGCCGGCGCGAGCACCGGTGTTGGTCACGTCGAACGTGACGCTGACTTGCTCCGCCGATGCGGGGGAGACCACAAGATTCTTGTACGCGAATGATGTATAAGACAATCCGTAGCCGAAGGGAAACAGGGGCTTCGTCGTGGACTTATCGAAATGGCGATAGCCCACAAACACTCCTTCGCTGTATTCAACCTTCTTACTGCCAGCTTTCGGATGGTAACTGTCATGCACGGCATTGTCCTCCCAGCGGCGTTCCATCGAAATCGGCAAACGTCCGGAGGGGTTGAAGTCTCCAAATAGTATCTGCGCCACAGCCGTGCCGCCTTCCTGACCGGGGTACCACGCCTCGAGAAGCGCGGGGACACGATCAATCCACGCCGTCATATCAACCCCGCCGCCCGAAGTCATCACCACGATCGTGTTCTTGTTCAGCGCGGCAATCTGCTTGATGAGTTCATCCTGACCAGGCGGCAGACGAAAAGTACGGTCGCCGCTTTCGCCTTCGCTCTCGGTATCAAAACCCGGGGCGATGACTACGGCATCGGCGCGAGCGGCCAGCGCTTTCGCCTCCGCGCTAACCAGCGTCTCCGGACGGACAATGCCAAGGTTGGCCACGGCTTTACCCCATACCCTCTCGGCGCGGTAGTCGAGCTCAACCTCGTGCGGACCTGCGGTCAGAGTAACGGGAACCTCTCCAACGAAGGCGTACCATTGATCCCAGTTGTTGAGCACGAGCTTCTTGTCAACATAAAGCCGATAACCGCCGGTTTCACCAGGGCCTTGCACGAACGCAAGATATTCTCCCGGAGCACTCGGCGTGAAGAAGCCTGTCCACCGAACTGACATGTTGTTGTGCGTGGATTCCCCTTCGCGGGCGGGCTCGTAATGGAGGTGTTCTTCGTCTCGCACCATCGCAGGCGGGCCCTCGAGCTTCACATTATTGAAGATCTCCATCTTCAACCCCTTCTTGCCGCCCGTCGCCTCGATGGTGAATTCCGTCTTCTTCGCCATTTCATCAAAAGTTGGGATGCCGCGCGCATAGTAAACCTTCGCGCTGTCGCCAACATAGTTCACAATGCCTTCCAGAAAGCTCACCGGCGTAAAGGGCTTGGCGTCCGCGCTGCCCCCTCCGCCGGTCCGCGCCGGATAGGCATCGGGACCGATCACTGCAATCGACTTGATGCTTCCTTTCCCGAGCGGCAGAAGATTGCCATCGTTCTTCAGCAGAACCATACCCGCGCGAGCCGCTTCCAGCGTAGTCTGCTTTCCCGCAACGTTCAGGAGCGGGATCGACAGGTCGGTTTGCTCGCGTTCGAGCCATCCAAATTGAATCGCGGTCCGCAGGATGCGCCGTATCTTATCGTCGATGGTTGCCTCGCTGATCTTGCCTGCCTTGATCGCCGGCAACAAGGTCGCACGGTTCATGAATTTTCCCGAGGGCATCTCCAGGTCGAGACCGCCATTGGCGGCGGCGACTCCGTCATACGTCGCGTCCCAGTCCGACATCATGATTCCGGTGAATCCCCATTCTTTCTTTACGACGTCGATGTTGAGGTAGCCGTTCTGGGTCATGTGCACGCCATTGGTCAGGTTGTAGGAATCCATGATGGCGCCAACATGCGCCTCCTTAACCGCGGCTTCAAACACGGGAAAATAAATTTCGCGCTGGGTGCGTTCATCGATAATGGAATCGCTATTGTGACGGTCGAATTCCGAATTGTTACCCATAAAGTGCTTGATGGTTGCACTGACTCCCTGGCTCTGCATGCCGTTGATATAGGCGACGGCAGTGCGCGCGGAGAGGAACGGGTCCTCGCCGAAATATTCGAAGTTGCGGCCATTGAGCGGCGCACGATAGATGTTCACGCCCGGTCCGAGCATGAAATGCACACCACGGGCGCGAGCGTCGCGGCCGATAGTGGCTCCGATCCGGCTCGCCAGTTCCGGATCCCAAGTGGCGGCAAGACCAATGCCGCCAAACACCGTCGCTGGACCGTAATTGCGCACGCCCACCGGCCCGTCCGCCATCTTCAAGCGTGGCAGCCCGATCTTGTCGTTGGCGCGAATGTAAAAGTCGTCCACGCCGCCGATCAAGTCAACCTTTTCCTCGAGAGTCAGCTTCTTGAGCATCGAATCGACGCGCGCCTCAACATCCGGCGAGGATGTCGGCGCCTGGGACCATGCCGGGAAAAGAGGCAGAACAAACAGAAGAACGAGTAAGAGAAGATGACGTTGCGACCTGCGCACCATTGGAACCTCCAGTATTGGAGCTGACTAAAGTTTAGTTGACCGTACGCGACTGCGTGCTTATGAAATCTTCTCGGCGCCGATCTTCTCAGCGCCAATCAGGTCCAGTGCCAGTGTGGCTAGCTCGATATCCTCGCGCGACGACAGGCCGCTGACGGCGACGGCTCCGGCGACCATGCCATCCTTCCATATAGGAAGGCCGCCGCCCCAGCCCACGAATCTGGGATCACCGTAGTAGGCAATGTCGTGTCCCTTTTCAGGGTGCCGAACTTTCTCCCCGATTTCTTTTGTCGTCTTGCGTTCGCGGGCGGCGGTATACGCCTTATTCGCGGCAATTCGAATTGAAGAAATCGGAGCACCGTCCATGCGCGCAAAAGCGATTAACTCCCCATGCGGATCGGCGACGGCGACCACAACCGATTTCTGCATTTGCGCAGCTTTTTCCACGATCAGGTCAATGATCTTTCTGGCCTCGGAGTAGTCGATGACGGGGACGTTCCTCATGCGGGTCGGAAAAAATCCGGACAAATGCAGAGAGAAACAGATTTCGCAGCGCTGGCTGTCTGGTTAAAGAGCACCGAGAAAGCAGTAAAAAACCGGACTGGGCTCGATGCCCAGTCCGGTTCGTGGAGGACAACTTAGAAAACCAACTTCAAGGCAAATTGGATCAAGCGTTCCGGTGAAGCGGCGCCGGCCCCTACGGTTGTCGTTATGGCACCGAATCCGGGCGCACCGAAACCGGTCGCCGGCATTCCAAAATACGGATGGTTGAACAGGTTAAAGAACTCAGTCCGGAACTCTAGACCCGTTCTCTCAGTAATTGCCGTGTGTTTGAATATGGCGAAGTCCCAGTTGTTGATTCCGGGCCCCCGTAGTTGGCCATCCACGCGCGACTCAGTACCAAAACCCCAATCCGGCGGGGTGGCAAAGCAGGACGTGTTGAACCATTGCGTAACACCACCGCCGCCCGATTTCTTGTCGCATCCAGCGACAACATCAGGACGTACGTTGGAGACACCCAGGTTGGCCTGCTCTAGAGGTGTGGAAGCGGCATATGAAATCTTCAACGGGAAGCCCCTCTGGAAGGTGGTTATGCCGTTGATTCCCCAACCAGAAACGATCTTGTTCGCGGCTCCATTGAAGCCGTTGGCAAACATCTTGCCTTTGCCAAAGGGCAGGTCGAGGACGTAGCTGATCACCAACCGTTGCGAAACATCCTGCGAGGAGAGAGAGTTTTCTCCCTTCAGATTGTTCCAGTCCTGGACTTGTCCGACGCCTCCAGTCGAGCCTTCCAACCAACTCGTCAAGGTATCGGTGTTGCTCATCAGTTTTGCGTTAGTATAAGCCACCAGCAACGTTCCGCCGCCGACAAATCGCCGCGTCACCGTTGCCTGCAAGGAGTTGTAGGTGCTGCTGCAGCAACCATACCCTGCTAAATCCAAGCCATTGTATTGCGGGTAGGGCCGAAGAAGCTGACCAGCCTCGACGGTGGTCCCGTTCAGCGCGGGATTGGGGCTTCCGACCAACGGGTTAGTAACCTGCACAGCGAGCGCCCCTTGCAGCGAGAGGGCGGAATCGGGCAACTGGTTGATGTTGGTCGAATACTGCTCCAGATGCACACCGTGCGAACCGGCATAGGCCACGTCTGCAAAGAAGCCGGCCGGCAACTGGCGCTGGATGTCGATGTTGTACTGCTCCACGTACCCGTACTTCGGATCGGCATGAGGTGCGAGAGTAGGCGACCCGTTCGCCGCCACGAAAGCGGACAGATTGGGCTGAGCGTTGCGCCCTGGCGGCAGAATGATCCCTGCGTTGCCGAACGGTCCAGACTCAGCGCAAGTGGGAGGATTGGGGCCGCCCGCCAGGGTGCAGTTGAATCCGTCCATCGTGGCGAAGGGAGTTTGGAACCCATCCTTGGTAGCAACGAGCGGTGTGCTGGCGAGATTCACTACGTCATTGTCGGGGTTAAGCCCGAACGAAACGTAATTCGGAATGTAGAAGATGCCGTAGCCGGCCCGGATCACGGTCTTCGAGTCGAGCGCGTAGCCGAACCCAAGCCGTGGCGAGAACGCTTTCTTATCCATCGGTATATTGTTGCCGCCCGACGCTACATAGGCAGCGTCGCCCATGCACCCATTCGGACAGCCCGAGACGGTACCATTGGTGACGGTCGGGTCCCAGTAGGTGAGCCGGTTGAAGCGCTCCGACCAGGTCCCTTGCAACTCATAGCGCAGCCCCAGGTTCAAGGTGAGCTTATTGGTCACGCGGAAAGTGTCGTCAACATACAAGCCCCGATAGGCTTGCTTGCCAGCCGTCTGCGCTGGAACTTGAGCAACGCCTTCGGTCTGGTTTACGAAACTTCCCTGGTTTTGCGATAGACCCAGCAGAAAGTCCGCGAATGCGAATGACGGATTGGAAACCCCTGCGGCTGACGTTGTCCAGTTCCCGCCGAAAGCGAACGCACCGCTTGCGATGTTGGTCTGGAAGTAGTTGTCCAACCCCAGTTCCCACTGCAGGCCAGCCTGTATCGTGTGCTTGCCCCGAATCATGGTGAGCGCGGGGGAAATGTTCCACTGGGTGTTGTGGTCTCCGATGGCGCTGTTGCCCTGCGACTTTCCAACATCGTTGGGGAACGGGAAAGCCGGAGTGGGTGGAGTGCGCATGGAAGCTGGCGGACTGTTGTAACTGGAGGGCCAGCCGAGTTGCGTCAGATCATAACCCGCAAGAAGCGGATTCCGGCCGTACACGAACCGGCTTCCCGCCAGATTGATGTCGAGAATCGTCGTGGGCGTAAAAGTGTGGTTCAAGTCCACAGCAAGCAACTTGCTGTGGTAAAGCTCCGCGCAACGATCGAGGCAGAGACCGGTTCCTAACGGATTCACTGCGAGATCCGTCAATCCGAAATAGGCAAATCTTCCGAATAGGCGCGTGTTGGCCCCGATGTTCTGGTCGCCGCGTGCGACGAATTCGTTGGTATTGCCGCCGGCCGGGGCCGCACTTACATAGTTGTTCACTAATGCACCGGTCACGTTCGCAGCTGGGAAGTACTTGGTCCACATCGTGGTTGCCGCCAAGCTGGCTTCACCAAGCCCGGTAGAACCCCCGGTCACTGGAATCTGGTTATTCGCGTATGGTTGGCGCACTCCCCCCGGCTGGTTGAAGGGGTCGTAAATCTGGCCCGCCGGGACGCTGCAAAGACCGCCGACGAAAGTGCCGCCCGCACCGCCCTGGGCGGTCGGCGCCGTGCACAACGCTGAGAAATCTCCACTCAACTCGTTGGGTGCGGGAACGGTGGTGGTGAAAGGCGATCCCGTACGCTGCCGGTACTGCTCCCAGCTCGTGTAAAAGAAAGTTTTATTCTTGATCACGGGCCCGCCGACTTGGAACCCGTACTGGTTCTGCGTCCACGGTGGCTGCTTGTTCGGCTCATCGTTGGAGAGTTCGAAATTCTTGTTGAAGTACTCGTTCGCGTTCAGGATTCTGGCGCGTAAATATTCATACGCGGAACCATGCCAACTGTTGGTGCCGGACTTCGTGCTCAGGTTTACGATGCCGCCGGAAAACTTTCCCCATTCGGCGCCCTGATTGTTGTATTGGACTTTGTACTCTCCAATCGAATCCTGGGTCGGAATGATGATCGGCAAGTTGATGTAGCCGATATTCAGCGGCTGACCGTCAAGGTATTCTGCGCCTTGGTTGGCGAACGAACCACCGACCTGATAGTTGCCCCAGCTGAACGGGTTCTGTCCCACCGGCGAACCGCCGGATCCGCCCTGGGCGACCGCCGCGGGAGAAACCGTGATCAAGTTAAAAATGTTGCGTCCGTTCAAAGGCAACTCGTTGGCCTTGCGCTCTTCCACCACTTGGCCTAGAGACGAAGTCTCTGCCTGGAGGAGCGGGGTTTCGGCCGTCACTTCCACCGACTCGCTCACCTGACCAACTGTCAGGCTGGCGTCAATGTGAGTCTCCAGCTGAACCTGAACCACGACATTGGTTCGGGCGAAATGCTTGAAGCCGGCTTTCGTAATGTCCAGGCGATAATTGCCAGGGATCACGTTCACAAACGAATATGCGCCGGTGCCGCTCGTGGCTTGCGTGTGCTTTTCCTGCGTGCCGGTGTTGGTAAGCGTGACGTCAGCGCCAGCCACGGCCGCTCCGGAAGGATCCATCACAGTGCCGTCGACCGTGCCATAAGTGCTTTGGCCGTAAAGGGAAAGAGCAGTGGTGAAGACTAGGGCAATGGAGAGAAGCAGTGTCTGCAACTTGGAAGACAGCATTCGAACCCTCCGCAAAATTATGTTTTTTTCAACCCCGAAGTTTTGACCATGGGAATACATGTTGTCAAGAAGAAAATAACCTTTTTCCGTTAGGGTAAACGTTAATATATGGGTAATTGTAGACTTTTGCCGCAGGGTAAACGTTAAACAAGAGTAATTCTTAGGCTACTAGACAGTTCACAAGTGGTATGCTTGGCCCGCCATGGCCGTGACGATGATGGACATCGCGCGAGACCTGAAGGTTTCGGTAGTGACCGTATCAAAGGCACTGCGGAATCAAGGCAAAATCAGCGCAGCCACTCGCCAGCGCGTGCTGCGCCGCGCCAAACAATTAAATTATCAGATGAATTGGGTGGCGCGCAGTCTGGTGACGCGGCGCACCTACACCGTCGGCTTGCTGCTGCCGGAATTCACCCACTCATTCTTCGCGGAAGTCGCCCGCGCGGTGGCGCAGACCATGCGCCCACACGGCTATCACGTGATCATTTCGTATTTCGAGGAAGATCCGGAACTGGAAGCTAGCGAAGCGGATTCGTTCCTGGCCCGCCAAGTGGACGGACTCATTATCGCTACCGCCCAACCCGCCCGCTGCCTGGGTTTGTTCCAGCGAATTCAACAGCGCGACGTGCCTTACATTCTGATTGACCGGCCCATGGTTGGGCTGCGCGCATCCTTTGTGGGTGTGGACAACCGGGCCATCGGCAGGTTGGCGACGGAGCATCTTATCGCGCGCGGATGCTGTCGCATTGGCCACCTGCGCGGTCCCGGAATTGGAATCGCTGCGGAGCGTCACGAAGGCTACCGCAAGGCGTTGGCGAAAGGCGGTCAACATGTGCATGCACGCTATGTCATAGGTGGCGGCCACGGGGACGAGGCGGGCTATGAAAACATGCGACGGCTTTTGCGCGTTCTTCCGATGGTGGATGGCGTCTTCTGTTTCAGCGACCCCGTCGCGATTGGCGCCATGAAGGCGATCCAGGATGCCGGCCTTAATGTGCCCAACGATATTTCGGTGGTTGGAGCCGGCAATATTCACTACTCCGACGTCTTGGCAGTTCCGCTCACCACTGTCGATCAAAACACCTACCAGATCGGGGCACGGGCCGCTGAACTACTGCTGGAGCGAATCGGGATTAAGCGCCCCGTGCCACCCAGGACAATTCTGATTCCGCCGAAACTGGTGGAACGCGAATCGACCCGGCGAATGCCTTAGCCTCCCGCATTGAAAATAGCAGCGGTATCGCGGGTTCGCGCGCTGGTGTGCAATTAGCGCCGCGAGCGCGATATGCTAGGGGCGGAAGGAATCCCGAGTTGCTCAACCCTCTGCTGCGCATAGCGTCGGTCATGACCTTGGTGCTGTTTGGTGCGGCTCTGGCGGCGCCGGTGTTCAAACTGAATCTTTCGCAGGGCCTGCCGCGCGGGTTGGATTTCACGCTGCAGAATTCGCCCACTCCTCAGAAATATCTGATCGAAACCATGCCCGGAGGAGTTGCCCTACTCGACTATAACAACGACGGCTTGCTCGACATCTTCCTGGTGAACGGCGGACGCGTGACCAGTCCGATGCAAACACCCGAAGATTTCGACCGTCATGACCCGAAATACTGGAATCGACTGTTCCGCCAAAACAAGGATGGAAGCTTCACCGACGTAACCGAGCAAGCAGGACTGGCGAATGCCGGAGATGGAAATTACGGCATGGGAGTTGCGGTGGGCGACTATGACAATGACGGCTACCCCGATCTATACGTCACCAGTTATGGCAAGAATATTCTGTATCACAACAACGGGGACGGCACCTTCACGGACGTGACCGCGAAGGCAGGAGTAGCTGGGGGCGGCTGGTCGGTCTCCGCCGGATTCTTTGACTACGACAATGACGGAAAACTGGATTTGTTTGTTACCCGATACATGGATTGGGACACCAAGCACAATAAGGATTGCGGCGGCAATTACCACACGTATTGTCCGCCGGAGGAATTTCCCGCCACCACCAACATCCTTTATCACAACAATGGCGATGGAACTTTCACCGATGTGAGCAAAAGTTCTGGTATTGCGGCAAAGAAGGGGCGCGCGCTGGGTGTCGGATTCGCCGACTACGATGGAGACGGCTTTACCGACATATTTGTATCCAACGACGGCATGCAGCAGTATCTTTATCATAATAATGGGAACGGAACCTTCAGTGAAGTTGCGCTTGAAGCGGGCGCGGCGCTCTCTGAGGATGGCCGGCGTATGTCGGGCATGGGCGTAGTTTTTCAAGACTATGACAACGATGGGCTGCCAGACATTATGGTGACCCTGTTGCCCCGTGAAATTTACGGCGTTTATCACAACGACGGCGGCGGTTCGTTCAGCTATCGCAGTCTCGAAACCGGGCTGGGCGTGCTTTCGAGTGGAAGCTCAGGCTGGAGCCTTGGCTTGGAGGACTTCGACAACGACGGATGGAAAGATTTATTTGTCGCCCAAGCCCACGTGCTGGATAACGTGGAGAGCATCGATCCTTCCCTGCACTATCTGGACACGCCACTGGTGGCGATGAATCACAATAGCCGATTTGAACGCGTCGATTCCGGAGTCACGACTGCTGTAGCCGCGCGCGGAGCAGCATTCGGCGACTTGAATAATGACGGCTGGCAGGACGTGGTGATGACTTGTCTCGGAGGCCATCCTCAGGTGCTCATGAACGATGGTGGCAAGGCGGGCAGCAAGGCGCACTGGCTGGTGATTACGCTGCGTGGCACGCGCAGCAATCGTGATGGATACGGCGCCCGCGTACAGGTGAACGGGCAGACGCGATTCGCGACCTCAACTGTTGGTTATCTTTCGGCGAGCGACAAGCGCCTTCATTTTGGACTCGGAACAGCGGAAAAGGCCAGGGTGGAAGTCGGGTGGCCATCGGGTATTCATCAGACATTGAATGACGTTCACGCCGATCAGTTTCTGGAAGTTCGTGAGCCGGAAGTTCGCGAGCCCGAAGTCCGCGGGCCGGAGAAACAGCATCGATGACCCGCGGACTTTTACTGTTACTCCTGTGGTTCGCCTTCCACACTCCTACACCGGAGGCCGCCGAGCAC
>Ga0074044_10001374_pt1 | contig 22021 bp, 12 predicted proteins | sample BogForMeECP23OM1_FD_94443 | JGI IMG/M metagenome (GOLD analysis project Ga0074044, IMG submission 94443) | Bog forest soil microbial communities from Calvert Island, British Columbia, Canada - Bog Forest MetaG ECP23OM1 | ecosystem: Environmental > Terrestrial > Soil > Wetlands ...
AGCCGGCTGCTGGCGGAGGTCGGCTACCTTATCAAAGCGCAGTTGCGGCTGATTGATTTTGCTTTCCGCTACGGGGGAGACGAATTCGTGGTGTTGCTGCCGCAAACCAGTAAAGATCAGGCGGTGGTCGTCGCGAAACGCTTGCAGGATTCCCTGCGCGCGGGGACTTTCTGCACGGAGCAAGGGCTGAACCTGACGGTGCGTGCCAGCATGGGGCTGGCGACTTTTCCGCACGATGCGCAGACGCCGCACGACATCATCCGGCAGGCCGACGAGATGATGTATGTGGTGAAGAACACTACCCGGGATAATATCGGGATTGCTTCGCGCGGGGTGATGGAGCCGTAGGCGGAAGCTGGAAATCCCTCAATTGTATGTACAGCAAACCGGAGAATTTGCCTAGTAGTTACAATGGTTTAGCGGAAAGTGTTTCACGTGAAACATTTTGTGCATATTGACTTGTAGTGTCTTAATTGTAGTTACGTATGTACGCGGCGATTCGCCTACTGCTTGTCGCGCTGCTTCAGTTCCCCGGGCTGGCCGGTTTTTGGTGGCGTTTCGTTTAGTTCCGGTTTCCAGGTAAAGGGATTGGCGGGGGCGGAGGGGTTCACGCCGAAATCCCACACGTAGAGATTCATTCCTTCTTTTCCCATCATTTCGGCCACGGCATATTCACCGGCTGCGAGGGGTTCGGTGGGCGTGAGTTGGACCCAGCCTCCAGTCATGGCGGTGGCGGAGGCTGCGACGATTCGTTCGTCGGTTTTGGTGGTTCCAGTGATCGCAGTCTTCACGGTTCCGGCGGTGCGTTTGCCGCCTTTGACCTCGACGCGAATAATCTTGAAACGTTCAGTAGGCGCTAGCGTCGCCGGTTCGCCGGCGGCGGGCTGCGCGGTTGCCGGCGCGCTTGCTGTTGCGGCGGCGGACGGGCCGATGTTATTCGGGTCGATGTTGATGTACAGCGAGGGAGTAAGAGTGTGCGACTGAATCTTGGAGTGAGGTCCGGGAAGTTCAATCGTCTGTTTGGCTCCGGCCAGCGGATTGATGACCGCTCGCAGAATATTGGACTTGGCGTTCTTCTCCAAGTCGCCGCCGGATTGCTGCAGTTCGGCTAACTGTGGCTGATTTTCATAGGTGTCGAGAAGGAAGATGCCGCCTTCATCGGGCAGGTGCAGACCGGGGGCGACCTGCGGAGAGCGCAGTTGTTCGGCGTGACGTTCGGCTTCGAGTTCCTTATCGAGTTCGACGGCTTCGGGAGCTAGTTTGCCGGCCTCGCGGCCTTGCTCGAATTTGTTGGTCGCGTCCCAGTCGATGAGCGAGTTCGGTACTTCTTCCCACTCGCCGCGTTCGGCGCTGAAATAGCGGACGCGGTCGCCATGAACCTCATACTTGGTAACCGATTGGTAGGTGCCGTCTTTCAGGATGAGGCGGTGCGCCTGATTTTGAGCGAGTGCGGGAACGTAGGACAGGAAAAGAACGACCACGACGTAGATTGCAGTGAGGGTCGCAAGAAGGCCGGTCCGGGCAAAGCCCGTTTTGCGCAAGATTTTCCCGCCAGAGAATGATTTCATGACACGGAATATTATCGGTCTTTTCTGGCGCTTCCGAAAGGTCGGGGCAACGGGTCATCGGCGACTCGATTTGCGCTCGGCCCCTGAAGGGGCATCTCAATTTAGAGGGCTGGTGGCATCGCTAAAGCGATGCCCTGATACGAAACGCGCGTTGGTCTCAAGGTGCGTCTTAGGCCAACGCCACGAGACGCGCTCGCAGCCAGGAAGAATTATCGCCGTGCTACACTGAAAAACTCTGCGCCCAGCATTCGGCTGCAATCATATTTTGAAGGCCTATTATTGCGATATGAGACCTATCGAAGCGAGTCCAAAACGCGCGCTCATTACCGGGATATCGGGGCAGGATGGCAGCTATCTCTCGGAATTGCTCCTGGAAAAAGGCTACGAGGTTCACGGCATCGTGCGCCGGGTGGCGATTGAAGATCCGCAGCACCGGCTGTCTCGTATTCAACACCTGTTGGACAGAGTTCACCTGCATGCCGCATCACTGGAGAGCTATCCGAGTCTGATGAAGGTGGTCGCCGCCGTGCAACCGGACGAGGTCTACCATCTGGCGGCGCAAAGCTATGTCAGCTATTCGTTTGAAGACGAGTTTTCAACCTTCGAAGTTAACGTCAACGGCACTCACTATCTGCTGTCGACCTGCCGCGATGTGGTGCCCAAGGCGAGGTTTTATTTTGCGGGATCGAGCGAAATGTTCGGGTCGGCGCCGGCTCCGCAAAACGAGCTGACCGCGTTTCGTCCGCGGTCGGCGTATGGGATTTCGAAAGTTGCCGGCTACCATCTGACCCGGAACTACCGCGAAGCCTACCGTCTGCATGCTTCGTGCGGCATGTTGTATAACCACGAGTCGCCGCGGCGCGGCATGGAGTTTGTCACTCGCAAAATTTCCTGTCTGGCGGCGCAGATCAAACTGGGTTTGGCCAGCGAAATCCACCTGGGCACTCTGGACGCGAAACGGGATTGGGGTCACGCGCGCGAATATGTGGAAGCGATGTGGCGGATGCTGCAGCAGGAACGGCCGGATGACTATGTCATCGCTACCGGGGAAACGCACTCGGTACGGGAATTTCTCGAATGTGCGTTCGGCATGCTCGGACTCGATCCTTACAAGCATCTGGTGCTGGATGAACGTTTTATCCGTCCGGCGGAAGTCGATGTGTTGCTGGGAGACGCGAGCAAGGCGCATCACCGACTGGGCTGGTCGGCGAAAACGAAATTCAACGAACTGGTGCGCGATATGGTTGAATCGGACTTAGAGCTTTACTCGCACGCTGAAACCCCGTCTACAGTGCAAAGAACCAGATAATTAGAACGTCAGCCGCAGCGCAAACTGCCCAATGCGGGGCGTTGCGCCGCGAAAGGTGCCGGTGGTGGTGACCTGGCCGAAGGTTGGACCGTCAATGTTGGTAGCGCCGTCGACGAGAGTTGGTTGCGCGAATTCGGGATGATTCAGAGCGTTGAAGAATTCGGCGCGAAACTCCAGCTTGAAACGCTCGGTGATGGAAGTAGTTTTGGCGAGGGCGATGTCGAGGTTGATCAGGGTTGGACCACGCAGCACATTGCGGCCCAGGCCGTAGGTTCGGTCTTTCGGGTTATTTACCGGATCGAGTTGCGGGAAACAGGGATTCGGAGTGCCGCCGTCGTAGTAGTCATTGTTCTCGAGCGGTACGTCGGAAAAACTATTGGGATCGAAGATGAAGTTGCCGGTAACGGCTTGAGTTGTGATCTGGCAATAGTACTGCCCGGTGTTGGGGTTTTGGACGGCATTGTAAGTGATCTCATTAATCGTGCGTACCTGGCCGGGGTTGAAGGTTCGGATGGGCGCGACCACTGCGGCGCGCGACAGTAAAGGATCGCCCGCGCCCGAAGTACCATAGTTGGCTGGGTCATAGGCATCGGGCAACTGGGCGGAAATGTCGTAGGGGAATCCAGTTCGATAGGTGACAATCGGGTAGACACTCCAGCCTTTGGTCAGGCGTTTCGGTCCCGTGCCCCAGACGCGGTCGACAGGTAAATCCCAGCCTCCACTGAGCGTAATGCGATGGCGAACGTCGCTGTCGCCGGAAGCGTAGAAAATATTCGAGCCGTAGGCGGGGACTTGGGAATTGCGCTGCTGGAAACCGGAAGCGTTGTCGAGGTTGTGAGCGTAGGTATAGGCGAGGGTGTAATAGACCGTTCCCACGCGCGAGTCTTTGGGTTGGCGCGTCAGGCTGGCTTCGAGCGCGTTGTAGTTGGCATGGGACACGTTTTGGAATTCGGGCAGGGGGCCGTAACAGACCACCTGGAGATACTGCCCGCAATTGCCGCTGGCTTCGTTGAGCCGGCGATTGGTAGTGCCCAGCACGTCGGGGTTGATGTCTCGCAGCGATGTCAGCCCGTGTCCTGTGCTGCCTACGTAATTGGCTTCGAGAACCGTGTCGGCGACAAGATTGCGTTGCAGGCTCAGGTTGTACTGGTAGACGTAGGGCGTGCGCAAGTGCGGGTCGTCGAGAAAGATGGCGCCGGTAGCGTTGACCGGGAGGTACGGCGTGAAATCGACGTTCGAGGCGGGCGGCGTCGATGGAAAAGGATTGATCGCGTCGGCCGACTGAAAGGGCTGACTGAGGGAGCCTACCGGCGCGCTTTGACCGGGCCCAACACTGTTGAAGAAGAGACCGGCAGCAGCCTCGAACGGGGGCTGACCGTTGAACTGAAGATTATCTTCGCCTTTGAGGATGTCGTAGAAAATGCCGACACCGCCGCGTAAGCTGGTCTTGCCGCTGCCGGTTGGGTCCCAGGCAAAGCCGAAGCGGGGCGCGAAATTCTTCTTGTCGGGGAAATTGGTACCGGTAGGCGTGCCGGGGTCGCCGGGAAACACCAGTCCCAGGGGCGCGTTGGGAAATCGTCGCGACTGAAGTCCTGGAATTACGGAAAAACTCCGCCCTCGCGTGTCGTACTTGGGCGTGTTGTACTCGTAGCGCAGGCCCAGAGTCAATACCAGGTTCTTGCGCACGTGCCACTCGTCCTGGCCAAAGGCATAGGTGCTCTTGCTGCGAATGTTGGAAGGCGCCAGCGCGTTCTGGAAGTACGCGTCCGGCGCGCCGAGCAGAAAATCCGCGTAGTCATTGCCCGTGGCCACGTCGTCGCCGAAGCCGGAGTAGAAATCGAATTCTCCATTCAAGTAATAGCCGTAGACCAGGTTTTCCTGATAGGGCGAGAAGCCAACGCCGAACTTCCAGTTGTGTTTTCCGCGCGTCCAGGTGAGCGCGTCGGTCCAGGAGAAAGTGTTCTCGATGAAGCGTGTGGGGCCGTTTTCGCTGACGCCAAGGAACATACCGGTGTCGAAATAAATGTTAGTCGGGCCGGTAGCCAGGTCGGGAGTGATGTCGATGCCAAGGTCCGGGCCGGTGGGCAGCTTGACGGCCGGTTCGTCGTGCAGGAAATTCGTGCGGTGCACGACGAAATGAAATTCGTTGAGCAGGGTCGGGGAAATGATCCGCGTGTAGGAGATATTGACGAAGTAATAATCTTTCTTGTTGGTGCTCGGGAAGCCCGGGACGCTAGCGAACGGCGCGGGGTTGTAAGTTCCGAAGTAGGGGTCGCCTGCGCGGTTCAGACCGAGAGTGGCGGAGAACTTGTCTTTGGGGTTGGGGTCGTAATCAAACTTGGTGGTCACTTCATTGCGATTGTCATCGGCATCCTCGGACGTGGAGAGCAGACCGCCGGGAGCGCTCGGGATCAAGCCGGCTTTGATGTAGGCCTGGGCTATGGGATCGATCTGTGAGATCTTCGCTTGGGTCACACTCCCCACACTTCCAGAGCTGTTGAGAGTCGTAAACCACGGGTTGGCTGTCAGGAAGGTGACGACCCCCGGATCAGGGCATCCGGCGGGGATCTTGCAGACCACTCCGTCATACGGCTCGGCTTCCGAAAAATCTCCAACCCAACCATTACCGGGCCCCGGCAACTCCTGGGGCGTGTAGACCGGGGAATCAATAATCGGAATGGCCTGGATCTGCCGTTGTCCCTGGTAGGCGGCGAAGAAAAAAGCTTTGTCTTTGACGATGGGGCCACCGAGCGTGGCTCCGAACTGGTTGCGCTTCAGGTCGAGGCGTGGAAGTCCTTGCTCCTTGTTGAAATAGTCGTTCGCGTCGAACGCCCGGTTGCGGATGAATTCGAATGCGCTGCCATGGATTTGATTGGTGCCGGACTTGGTCACGATGCTGATGACGCCGCCGCCGTTGCGTCCATACTCGGCGGTGTAGTCGCTGGCTAGAATCTTGAACTCGGCTACGGCGTCGGGATTTGGATCGAGGACGTTACTGTTATCGAGCAGGTCGTTGTTGAGGCCGCCATCGAGCAGGAAGGTTACTGAGTCGGTGCGTCCGCCGGCGATGCTGTAATTGCCCGCGCCGCCGTTGTCGTCGTTACTTTCCGTGACTCCGGGCTGAAGCAGAGCCAGATCGAGCATGTCGCGGCCGTTGAGCGGCATGTTGGTGAGGGCGCGTCCGGTGATCGATTGGCCCAGCGTTGGGTTGACGGTTTCTACGGGCGCGGCTTCGGCGCCAACGTCTACCGTCTGACTCTCCGCGCCCACCTCCATTTTGAAATCGAGACGGAGCGCCTGGTTGATGAGCAGTTTCTGTTCGGGGCTGATCACGGTGCGAAAGCCCGTGTGCTCGGCAGTCACCTTATAGTTGCCGATGGGCAGCGAGAGCAACTGGAACGAACCCTCTTTGTTCGTGGTTGCGGTGCGCGCGACTTGAGTTGCCGTGTTGGTCGCGGTGATTTTCACGGCGGGGATCACTAGTCCCTGCTGGTCGTAGACCGTTCCGAAAATCCTTCCGGTTGCATCCTGCGCCGAAGAGAGGGCGGGCGATAGCAGCAGAATCGCTATCGTCAGAATCGTTATCGGCAGACTCAGTGAAAGCGGCTTCATTCGATGGAATTTCATTACGATCTCCTTTCCCGCAACCATGCTGCGCAGACTATGGTTTCTGTTTCGACTTAGTTTTCGTGCTGCCCTTTTGTGCCGTGGGTAGTCCGGTTAACGACCCTTGCTGCTCCAGCGGTCCAAGAAATACACTCTCGCCGTTTTCATCCTCATCGAGCCAGAACAACTGGCCGCCACTGGCCTGATAAATAACTGTCCCGTAAGCCGGGTCATCAGCAGCAAGCGCCATGCTGAGAGTCATGGTGTAGCGGCCGGGGCTGAGGTGATAGGGTGCGGCGGTTCCGGAGAATGTCGCCGTATCGGTGCCGTCTGTCGTGGCGTTGAAGATGTAGAAAGGATCGCTGACGAGTCCGGTGGCTTGGCCCAAGGCAAGACTGCTCACCGATGCCTGACCAACCAAGTCGAATTCCCAACCTCCGTTCGGGCCGCGGCCGTCGTTGTAAGCCTGCGCTCCGAAGGCATAGCTGCCGGCAAAACTCGCGGTGGAGGTATCGGTTTGCGGAGTTAGGACTCCAGTGCCATTGAGAGTAAAGCCATCGAGGTCGGCAAGCAGAGCGCCGCCTAAGCCGCTGGTTGTGTTATTCGGATCGTTCAGGTTGAGATTTGGGTCGGTCATGTACATTCCCAGGACGCTGACGTCGCCCAAGTCTCCGGCTGTGATCGTCAAGTTGCCGTATCCATTGTCCATAATGGTGTAGCTACCCGAGATAGGCGCCTTGGGAACGAGGAGGCCATAGCCGAATTCATTGTCATCCGCGATGCCAGTGAAGGTCCCGCTGGTCCCGCCGCCCGGAACCGTGGTAAACATGCCCGCCGCGGCGTAGAGACTGCCGAGCGAGTTGCTTTCGACTCCGAATATGGAACTTCCGAGCGATGCGCTGCTGAAAGTACCCGTGCCCTGGCCAAACGCCGAGCCGATAGCCGAATCGTCGTTACCGTTGCCGGTGTTCGGATTATCCACATCGATGATCCGAATCGCCTCCGGACCAACGACGTAATAGTTGAGTTGTATGGCCAGAGCGGAGCTAGTGATCGAGCCGCGACCGAAAGCGTCGGGTCCGGTGATGGTTCCGCTGAAAGCTGTTCCCAGCGTCGGCGTGTTGGCGGCGCCAAAATCATCCACGTCGAAAGTACCCGCTATGGCTGTGCCGCTGCCCGAGATCGAGAACACGCCTCCGTAACCCACCGCAAAGTCATCGGAGTCCACGCCGGAAAGAGTGAAGGCATAGTTGCCGTCGTTGAGAGTGCTCGACAGTGTCTGCGTGTCCATGCTTCCGCTGGAGGTTGCCGTCCCGTCAAACTGAATGATGAGGGCGTGGTTCAAGTTCACAAACTGAACGCCCAGGGTTTCGACGCCGCCCACGCCCAAGCTCGAGTTGTTGGTCGTAAGCGTGAGTGTTCCCTGGCCGGTGGCAGGATCCACCACCAGCGCGCCTGTTCCGGGCAAGATTGTGTCGGGGGAAGGCTCCGGAGAGTTGAGTCCGACTCCGTCGTTGTAGTCCTGTTCGCCGCCCAGGACATTGCCGTTGCCGTCAAGGCTCACCGACCCGGCGAGCGCGTAGAAATTTGGGACCGAGTCGAACTCATTCAGAGCTTCCAGTCCGCTCAAATAGAACGCGTAATTAATCGCTGTGTTGGTTAGAACGAAGTTCGCCGGTTCGGCTCCGGAGGCAACGGTCGCCGTGACGGTATAGGTTCCGACCGATCCATTCGCGGTGAACGGCGCTGAGGTGGCCACGCCGTTTGCGTCGGTGGTGGCCGTATTGACTCCACCGGCGAAGCTGCCGCTCGCTCCCGCTGCTGGAACCTCGAAGGTCACCGTCGCGCCGCTTACCGGCGATCCGTTGGCAGTTACGGTTGCTACCAACGGGGCTGCGAAGCCGGCATTGACTGAGGCGCTTTGCGGCGTTCCACTGGTCGGCGTGATCGAAATTACCGCTCCCGTAATGTTGGTCAGATCGAAGTTTGCCGGCGTCAGTCCTGCGACCGCGGCCGTGACGGTATAGGCGCCTGCGTTGGCGTTCGCCGTGAACGTTGTCGAAGTGGCCTCACCGTTCGCGTCGGTCGTGTCGGTTTCCGTAGCGGTTCCGTTCTCGAATATGCCGCTTGCTCCCGATGACGGCGGAGCCGTGAATGTAACCGACGCGCCGCTCACCGGGTTTTGGTTAGCGTCCAACACAGTTGCAATCAGCGGCGCTTCAAACGGGGTGCTGATGGTAGCGTCTTGCAGGGATCCGCTGGTCGCAGCGATGGAGGCGGCCGGGCCGGCAGAATTGGTCAGGCTGAAAGTGGTGGTGGCCGTCACCCCGGCAACGGAAGCGGTCACCGAATAAGCGCCCACCGATCCATTGGCGGTGAAGGTCGACATGGTAGTTGCCACGCCGTTCGCGTCCGTGGTATCGGTTTCGGAATTTGTCGAGGTCGAGGCGAAGGTGCCGCTCGCTCCCGTCGTCGGCGCGGTGAAGGTGACAAACGCGCCGCTCAACGGCGCACCGCCCATGGTCACGGTCGCCACCAGCGGCGCTGAAAACGCGGTGTTCAACTGCGCGCTTTGCGGCGTTCCGCTCGTCGCCGCGATCAACTCCGGCGGAGTATTGAAGTTGGAGCTGTTGCAACTCGTCAAGAAGACGAAGGCCAGTACAACCGGGGCCAGGAAAATTGCGTCGCGGATACTGCCGCAGGCTGGGCGGTTCATTTTCATAGCGAATCCCCTTTCGGCCCCGTCTTGTGGCTGGCGCGCTCGCGTGCCTGCGGCGAGAGGAGGACGCCGTGCTGGTTGCGGATGGTATAGATCTCGCTGCCTACCTTCACGATGCGTACTAACAAGACTGGCTTGTCTTTAATCGTCTTCATGACCCCGATCGCCTCAATTTGCTGCCCGGCGGCGACGGAGACGGCCCCATAGCGTCGCAAGCCGAACCTTCCTAAGCTGGCATCCACCGGACCGGAAGAAGTTGCGAGTAACAGGTGCGAGCCCACAATCATTCCGGGAGCGGCGTCGGTGAGTACGCTCGACACCGTGCCTGCGACAGTGACTTCTTCGGCAGTGTCGTAACTGAACGGCGTTGCAGACCTCGCGGCGCTCGTCGTAGCTTGCGCCTGAAGCGCCGACGTGGAGGAGATAAGGATAACGAGCGTACACAGTGCAGCCGACGACGGTTTCATGGTCTTTGGCCTCGAGGCTGAATCTTGATTCGAAATTTCCATTCGGATCTCTGGTCGAGCATGCTACGCCCGGCATCTTCTCGTCGAAGATCCCGTTGCAGGCGGGATTCGGCATGGCATGGGCCTGTCATGGCCGACCAGTCTACTCCCTCTATCCGGGGAACTGAACGATAATCTGTGCAGTTCAACCCGCGGTCACATTCCGTTTTAAGCGGAGGCGAACGGGCCGCGATTCTAGACGATGTCGCGGTGCGAAGTCGAGCGACGTCGGAACGAAGTAGTGGGCTGTCAAACCAGCCCACTACCGGGAGCGGCGGCGCGTCTGTCGTTCGATGATTAGAACGATGGCTAGAACGACAGCTTCAGAGTGAACTCGAGGGCGCGCGGTGAGCCGAGAGCGAAGACGCCCGAGCCCAAGCCCAGACGGTTGCTGGGTTGTTGCTCATTGCTCGTGTTTGTATTGGGTGGACCGTTGATGGAACCGACCGCCCCGCTCAATACGCCGCTCAGCGGGTTGGCCGGGCCGTCAACGTTGGAGAAGTTCATTACGTTGTAGAAGGAAATTCCCGGCTGCAACTCGATGCTCTCACGGAACTTGTAGATCCAATTCATGCTCAGATCCAAGGCGTGCAGCCAACCCATGTTAGGCGAATTCTTTGGCGCCAGCGGGACGGGTTGCTGCACGCCTCCCAGCGCAACTAGCTGCGCCTGAGTGAAGAGACCATTCTGGATCAGGGTCTGGCCGGCGGGCGTGGGCACGCCAGCAGCGATGCTGTTGTTGTAATTCTGGATGGCGGTGTTGATGTTGCTGGCGTTGACGCTGCGGCCGAAAGAACCGATGCCGGTTCCGGGCAATACATCTCCGTAGCCGCCGTTAGAGCCGAAGCTGCCATCGCCGGTACCGTCGCCGGTAATATCGGTGACAAAAATTCCGCCCGGATTTCCGCTGGGACTGAGGGTGGGAGTAACCGGCAATGGGCTGTAGAAATGTCCAATCAAACCGAGGCGGAACTTATAGGGCAAATCCATTGATCCGCCAAACGAAAGCTGGTTCTTGCGATCCAGTCCGTTGGGACCGAGGTAACGCAACGGATGGTTGAAGTCCGTGGCAATGTTGATGAAATCGTTGTCCGTCGCCAAGGCGACGTATCTTGACAGCGCATAGGAGACTTGCAAGTTCATGGCCCGAACGTAGCGGGTGGGACTGTGCAAGTCCTGTTTGAGGGAAAGCTGCAGTCCGTTGTATTCGGCTCGGCCGCTGGGGAACAGCATCTGGTTGGCGCCAACGGCGGGATTGATGCCGGGGAACGCGGCGTTCGGCTCTCCTACGGTTGAGCACGGGTATCCAAAGCAGAGAAAGTAGCCGGAATCGAGGCCGTTGCCAGCAAATATAGGCATAGCGGTCTTAGCGGCTGTGGACCCAACAGCCGTTATATAACAACTGACGGCTGCTATTGACTGACTCGCGTTTGCCACTGGACCGCACCCGACCGGGACAACTGTGGCGTTGATCGCTGCCAGCGCGGCCGGCAGGTTGAAGAAGCGCGCGTCCCCAACGTGGTTGGTGTCGATAGCCAGCAGAGTGTGCGTCTCGATGTTACGGAGGTAATCCGCCGAAACAACCATTCCCTTGCGAATCTCGCGCTGAATGCCGAAATTCATCTGCACGGAACGAGGGCTGACGTACTTCGGGTAGAGCAGATCAGTGCCCGTGACATTGAGCCCGTCAGCAAGTGTGTTTGGATTATTAATGTAAGACGGATTGCTGGCCGGTCCAGCTGAAACCGTGGCTGCTTGGTATTGTTTCTGATTTGCAAGGATTTGAGATGCGACGCTGCCAATAGGCTGTCCACAGATACCGGACCAATCCTGGGTAGCTCCATTGGGTAAAGTGAAGATGCCGCCCGAGCCGCCTTCGCACACATCCGGGGTGGCTAGGAACAATCCAGTCGGCAGTCGCGCGGGCCGGTCAAACTCGATGTTGTTCCAGATTGAGTTTTCGTAGAAGAGTCCTATGCCGCCACGAATGACGGTTTTGCCGCTGTGGGTCGGATCCCAGGCGATCCCGATTTGTGGAGCAAAATTCTTGTTGGGTTGGTTGACCCGCGCCCCGAGGTTCGAATAGAACTGATTGTCGAAATTCTGGTCGAAAGGCTGCGGAAGGCCGGATAGATCGGAGTCTGAGCGCCCGGAATCACGCACGTAACGAAGGCCATAGGTCAGGGTCAGACCTGGCCTAATCTTCCAGGCGTCACCGAAATAGAGAGAGAGGCGATTGTCAGGACCAGAGCCGCCAGCGGGAAATCCGAAGGCTGGAATTTCCGAATCGTAGCCTTGTCCGTTGCCCAGTTGCACCGTGTTTGCTGGATAGTTCAGAGGGTTGTTGGCGCCGCCAGGTAGTGCCATGCAGGTTGCGTTGCAGTCGGCCACGCCCGCGGAAACCGCTGGTCCTAATGCCAGGAAGCTGGCAAAACCGCCGCCAAAAATATGATTCAAGCCGCCGCCGTAACGCAGAATGTGTTTCCCCACAGCTTTGCTGCCGTCATATTTGAACTGATGATCGGACTGGTAAGTTTGCTGGGGCGCCAAAAAACTTGGCCCGGAGCAGAAATCGTCTGCGCCTGCAGTCAGGCAATCGGGATCGGCGCCGATGGCCAGTTCGATGCCGGGCAAGGGATCGTAGATTGGCGATCCTGCAACTGCATCGACTATGCCATTGCGGAACTTGGTGTAACCGAAACGAATGCTGTGCGTGAAACCGCCGGTGATAAAGTCCAGTCCCACAGCCTGCACGGGTGTATGGTTCACGTTGCCGAAGGGCTGAAACGTGTTTGCAGTATAGGGTTGAACACTGTGGTTCTGGTCGTAGGAAAAACGGTAGAACAACTTGTAATTGGTGGTGATCTGCCAGTCGAGGCGAGCTAGTCCTTCGGCCTCACGGAAGGGGGAATCGAAGCTTCCGGTGAGTGCGCTAAAGGCGCCGCTGGGTAGAACGGGATCGAGCAAGTCTTGCTTCGTGCGTTCCGCATCAACGAAGAAGAAGACCTTGTTCTTGATGATGGGTCCACCGAAGTTCCCGCCGTATTGGTTGCGCTGGAAATAATTGGTCGTTCCGTCGGGCAGGGCCGCGTCGAGCGTCTGATCGCGGAAATTGTAGTAACCCTCGCCGTGGTACCCGTTGGTTCCCGACTTGGTGGTGACGTTCACGGAACCAGACGAAGTCAATTCGGTCGAGAGATCGAGGGAGGATTGCTGGATCTGGAATTCCTGGATGGCGCCCTCGGGCACATTTTGCGTCGTGGTGCCGACGGTTTCATCGCTGATGTCGAGGCCATCCACTTCAATGCGAGCGGTGCGTCCGAAGCGTCCACCAAAAGATATGGAGGAGAATCCAGTCTTGGTGGGATCGAACGTTCCGCCGTCTTGAATCTGCACGCCGGGCTCGAGCTGCGCCAGATCGAGAAAATTGCGGCCATTGATCGGCAGGTTCTCGATCTGTTGCGTGGTGAGAACGCCTTGGATGGTCGCCTGCTCGGTGTTGACTTCAACCGCGGAGCTCTGCACCTCGACCACCTGGCTCGCCTGCCCGACCTGCAGTTTGGCGTTGCCCGATGCGGTCACTCCCACTTGCACGGTCACAGGGATCTCCGTCGTCTTGAAGCCGGGAGCTTCAATGCGAATCGTGTAGTCTCCGGGAGTGAGTGCTCCCGAAGTGTAGGCGCCGGCCGAGGTAGTGGTCACCGTGATCAGACGGCCGGTGGATTTGTTATTGATAGTGACTTTCGCGCCGCCAACGAGCGCCCCACTGGGATCAGTGACCGTGCCTTGAATGCTGCCGGTGGAGGCTGTGGTTTGTGCGGAGAGGCTGAGGTGGAAGACAAGCAAAATTCCCAGGACGGCAAGAGTGAAGGCGGTCTGAATCTTCACGGCACGGTGCAGAAAAAGACAGAAGCTACCTGACATATGCTCATTCCTTTCAGCCGAAACGTGTTTGTAGGCTTGAAAAAATAGCACCATAGTACACCCGTCTGGCTTTTGCGCACGATGTTATCTTTAGGAGGCCAGCGAATCTCTGGGAATCATATTCATGGAAGTTCTTAAGAAGCTTTTTGAACGGCATTTTCATGCGCCGGTTGAGCGGGTCGAGCCGCTGCAAGGGCAACTTGGCGGATCGGGACGAAGGATTATCCGGCTTTCTGGCGGAGAGAAAAGTGCGATTGGCATTCTTTATGACGTACGCGAAGAAAATGTTGCGTTCCTCGAATTTTCCCGGCATTTTCGGCGGCACGGGCTGCCGGTGCCGGAAATCTATGCGGAAGATTTAAGTCAGGGCGCTTACCTCGAAGAAGACCTGGGCGACACCACGCTGTTTGAGTTTCTCTCGAAACATCGTAATGACGAACATCGTAACGACAAGCATGGCAGTGTTGCGGCCATCGCTCCCGTGGCGGTCGCGGCCTATCGCAAAGTCGTCGCCGTGCTGCCGCGTTTTCAGGTCGAAGCGGGACGGGACCTGAACTATAAGGTGTGCTATCCGCGCTCGAGCTTCGACCGCCAGTCGATCGCCTGGGATTTGAATTATTTCAAGTATTACTTTTTGCGCCTTGCCGGCATTGCCTTCAACGAGCAGGCGCTGGAAGACGATTTCAGCCACTTGACGAAGTTTCTTTTGAGCGCGGGCCGCGATTATTTTCTGTATCGCGATTTTCAATCCCGCAACATCATGCTGCGCAAGGTTCGGAATGGAGCTGAGAACAGCGTTCCGGACGAAACCGAGCCATTTTTTCTCGACTATCAAGGCGGCCGTAAGGGCGCGCTGCAGTACGATATTGCTTCGCTTTTGTACGATGCCAAGGCCGACCTGCCTCCAGATCTGCGCCAGCACTTGCTCGATCATTATCTCGACACCCTTGGCGGGTTCGTCGATCTCGACCGCTCCGGGTTCATGCAGTTTTACTATGCGTACGTTTATGTACGTATCATGCAGGCTCTAGGAGCGTATGGCTTTCGCGGCTTTTATGAGCGCAAAGAGCATTTTCTGCAAAGCGTGCCCTACGCACTGAAGAACTTGCGCTGGCTGCTTCACAATGTGGAGTTGCCCGTCGCGTTGCCGACGCTGATGGAAGCCTTCAAAAGCATGGTGGCCTCGAATAAGTTGCAGGGCCTGAGCGCGACATCGCAAACGGAAAAGTTGACGGTGCGGATTTTCAGTTTTTCTTATCACCGGGGACTGCCGCAGGATGAGTCAGGCAATGGCGGCGGATTCGTTTTCGATGGACGCTGCCTTCCGAATCCCGGACGCGAAGAGCGCTTCAAGTCGCTCACAGGGAAAGATGCGGCGGTCATCGACTATTTGAGTCAGCACGAGAGCGTGCAGCAGTTTCTGGCCAACGCATTATCGCTGGTGGATGCCAGCGTAGCCGCGTATCAGCGCCGTGGCTTCAGACACTTGATGGTGTCGTTCGGTTGTACTGGCGGGCAACATCGCTCGGTCTATCTCGCGGAGCAGTTGGCGAAGCATCTGCGCGGTCAGGATGGCGTGGAGGTTGTGGTGCGTCATCGCGACCAGGAGCAACTGAATTCATGAAAGCGATGATCCTGGCGGCGGGCCTGGGCACGCGGTTGCGTCCGCTCACCGACGATCGCCCCAAAGCATTGGTCGAAATCGGCGGCCGCACGTTGCTCGAGATCACGCTCTCGCGCTTGCGCAGCTTTGGAGTTAGCGAGGTGATCGTCAACGTCTATCACTTCGCCGACAGGATCGTGGAGTACCTGAAAGAGAACGACAATTTCGGGATGAAGATTGAAGTCTCGCGCGAAGATGCGTTACTCGATACCGGCGGAGGATTGAAAAAGGCTGCCCAGTTTTTTCTTCGGGATTCTGCCGAAGCCTCCAACCATTCGGAAGAACCCTTCATCGTGCATAATGTGGATGTTCTCAGCGCCATCGATCTCGGCCGCATGGTGCAATTCCATACTGATTATCAGGCTCTCGCCACTGTGGCGGTGCAGGATCGCAAGACTTCTCGCTACTTACTGTTCGACGGCCAGTTTCAACTTTGTGGGCGGCGAATCGGCAGCGATCCGCCCGAGTTAGTTGGCGGTCTGCAGCCGGCGTACGCGCTGGCTTTTTCCGGTATCCACGTCGTGTCTCCTCGCCTGCTTGCGATGCTGAGTGAAGACGGCGCATTCTCGATCATCGGTTCCTATCTGCGTCTTGCTGCTGAGGGAGAAAAAATTCTTGCTTTCCGCGCCGACGAATATTATTGGCGCGATCTCGGCCGGACGGAGGACGTGGCGCAGGCCGAGCAAGATCTAAAGAAAAAAGTTATTGCTCTGTAGGCTCAGGGTTGCCGCCGCTCGCAACTGGTACTCTCAGATATGACATCGAAATCCGGGAGACCGTAAATCATTGCCGCCCATTGTTAATGCACAAGAAATCACGAAGGCTTTCGGAGCGAACCCGCTTTTCCAGAAAGTTTCTTTCACCATTTCTGAAGGTGATCGCATCGGCTTGATCGGCCCGAACGGATCCGGCAAATCCACTTTGTTGCGAATTCTGGCGGGCGAGGTGGCGCCTGACAGCGGGGAAGTATCGTTTCGTAAACGAACCCGCCTTGCTTGCGTCGAGCAAGATTCGCGTTTCAAAGCGGGCGCCACGGTGCGTTCCGTGATTGAGAGCGCTCTCGATCTTTGTGGAGTCTCCGGAACCGAGCGCGGGGCGCGCTTTGCCGAAACTCTTGGGCGCGCCGGCTTTGAAGATCTCGAAGCGCGCTCTACCGAATTATCCGGAGGCTGGCAGAAGCGTCTCGCAATTGTAGAAGCTCTGGTGCAGCATCCCGACATTCTTTTGCTCGACGAGCCCACCAATCATCTCGATCTGCTGGGAATCGAGTGGCTCGAAGATCTGCTGGAGCAAGCGGCATTCGCCAGCGTCATTGTGAGCCACGATCGCTACTTTCTTGAGAACGTCACGACCGACATGGTCGAGCTCAACCGCATTTATCCCGATGGTTCGCTCAGAGTGCGTGGCAATTACAGCGCTTTTCTCGAGAAGAAAGAAGAATTCCTGCATGCGCAATCGCGGCGTCAGGAAGCGCTCGAAAATCTTGTTCACGGAGAAATCGAGTGGCTTCGCCGCGGCGCGAAAGCCCGCACTCGCAAGTCCAAAGCACGCATCAGCAAGGCGGGCGAACTTATGGGAGAGCTTGCCGACCTGAACGCTCGCACCCGCAGCGCCACAGCGCAAATCGACTTTTCAGCCACCGATCGCAAGACGAAGAGGCTGATAGAGCTGCAGGATGTTACCTGCACGATGGGAACACGCGCGTTATTCGACGGCCTCAACTTCATCCTCACCGCCGAAATGCGGGTGGGTCTCGTCGGCCCGAATGGCAGCGGCAAGACGACCCTGCTGCGCTTGTTGCAGGGAGATCTGGCTTCGACTGGAGGAGAGATTCGCCGCGCCGACTGGCTGCGCATCGTCTACTTTGACCAGACCCGCACGCTTGATCCGGATGTAACTCTGCGCCGGGCGCTTGCGCCGGACGGCGATTCGGTTGTCTATCGCGATCGCGTGATTCACGTGGCTGGATGGGCGGCGCGATTTCTTTTTACAGGGGAGCAACTCAGCCAGCCCGTTGGACGTCTTTCCGGAGGTGAACGCGCGCGCGTCTTGATCGCGCAGCTCATGCTTCAGCCCGCCGACATTTTACTGCTCGATGAGCCTACCAATGATCTCGATATTCCAACGCTTGAAATTCTGGAGGAGAGTCTGATCGATTTTCCCGGGTCGCTGGTGCTGGTGACGCATGATCGCTACATGCTCGACCGCGTCTCCACGATCGTGCTCGGATTGAACGGCAAAGGCGGGGCCGAGACCTTTGCCGACTACGCGCAATGGGAAGCGTGGCAGGCGCAGAGCGCGAAGGCCGACGAAGCAGCCTCCGCGATGACTTCGAAGACGCCGCCCGCTTCCACGTTGGCAGGGCTGGCAAAGAAGAAACTTTCCTATCTCGAGGCGCGGGAATACTCGACCATCGAGCAGCGAGTGGAAGAAGCGGAGCAGTTAGTAAGAGATAAGCGTGCGGAACTGGAAGATCCGGCTAATGCGACGGATGCTCCGCGCCTCGTGGCGGCGCAGGCCGCGCTGGACGCCGCTCAACTGGCGCTCGACGCGCTCTATGCACGCTGGGCTGAGCTGGAAAAAAAGAGCGGGTGAGGAACGGGAGTAGAATTCCTCGAGAGGGAGATGCGATGCGGGTGAAACATCTTTTCGGGTTCGCGCTGGTCTTTTCATCCATGCTGTACGCCTCCAACCCTTTTGTCGGCAAGTGGAAGATCGATCAGGCGAAGAGCCACATCACCGGAACCACCGACTTCGTCGAAGCCGCGGGACCAAACACGTGGAAATTCCGGGATGGAACCTTTTCCTGGACTCTCAAAGCGGATGGTACGGACCAGCCAACTCCATTCGGCACCACTGCCTTGAATGTGGTCAACCCGACCACTTGGCAATTTATGAACAAGAGTAACGGCAGGCCCTTGGGAACCGAGATATGGGTTCTCTCCGCAAACGGCAAGACGATGACCCGCACTTTTGCTGGCCAGAAGGACAACGGTGAACCGTTTACCGGCGAAGCCTCTATGAAGCGGACTGCGGGCAAGGCTGGCTTCGAAGGCGCGTGGGAGTCGACCGATGTGCAAATGACGTTTACTGAAGTCGACATTGAGCCGAACGGCGATGACGGGATCAGCGCGCACGTCCCAGCCGACGGGACACACTATTCGCTGAAGTTCGACGGCAAAGAATATCCGGAGGAAGGCCCCAGGATTCCGGCAGGATTGACGGTTTCAGCAAAGGTGACGGGAGCGCGCAGCATTCGCGTCACAACCTGGCTGAACGGCAAAGTCTTCGATAACGAAGATTGGGAGCTGTCGGCGGACGGAAAGACGTTCACGTATACGCAACATGATGCCGGAACGGACAAACCGGCTGTGATTATCCTTCACCGTTCCGAGTGACGGTTTATCTCGGTGCTTTTGACGCTGGCTGACGAGAGGTTGGGGTTGCACTCACGATCCAGTCAATAAAGGTTGTCGCTGCCATTTCCAATCTCCCACAAAAGCTGGCACAATCGTCGGGCGCGAGTTCCGGTCGAGCGGCACGCATGCGCGTTAGGAGGAATACATGGCCACTCACTCGTTTCGATTCCCCGGTGAAACTGAATCTTACCGCCAGAGCCGGAACCAATTGCTGCAAGCGGAAGTCGACTTGAGACGGCGCGTTGAAGAAGTTGCCGCTCTGCGTCGCCAGCTTCCTTTGGGCGGGGAGATACCAGAAGACTATATCTTCGAAGAAGGCTCAACCGATCTCAACGACGCCCAAACGATCCGGCAGGAGCGGCTCTCTGAGCTGTTCCAACCCGGCAAGGATACGCTCGCCATCTACAGCTTTATGTTTGGACCGAAGATGAAAGCGGCATGTCCAATGTGCAGTTCTATCATCGACGCTCTGAACGCGACGGCAGTGCATGCCGCTCAGCGCATGAACCTCGTGGTGGTAGCCAAGTCTCCACTGGATAGACTCAGAACCTTCGCACGGGAGCGCGGATGGAACCGCCTGCGTCTGCTTTCTTCGGCCGGCAACAACTACAATCGCGACTACTACGGCGAGAATGCGGAAGGTGGCCAACAGCCGTCGCTGAATGTCTTTGTTCGACGCACTGGGAAGATTCACCACTTCTTTCACTCGGAACTTCTGCTGGTGCCGCCCGAGCCAGGACAGAACCAGCGCCACGTCGATATGTTTTGGCCGCTGTGGAACCTGCTGGACTTCACCCCCGAAGGCCGGGGCGCAGACTGGTACCCGAGTCTGACCTACCGCGACTCTTAATCTCTACGCCTTAACAAAATCAATAAACCCGCGCTGCACATCCGTCCGCGTAAGCTTTGCGCGAATCTTGTCGCCGACGTGTAACCCCTGCGCTCCCTGCGCCAGCAAGCCTTCGATGTGCGGCTGCAGGACGCGAACAAACGTTCCCTTCGGAGTCACTCCGGTTACGATGGCGTCGAAGGTTTCACCTACACGATGGCTCATGGCCACGGCGGCCAAGCGCTTCGACATTTCCCGCTCTACTTTTCGCGCTGCGTCTTCTTTCTGGGTGCAGTTTGCGGCGATGGCGGCTAGTTCTTCGTCGGAATAGGGGTTGGGTTTTCCATCGAGCAGATTTTTGATCAGCCTCTGCGTGACCACATCGGCAAAGCGCCGGTTGGGAGCGGTCGAGTGCGTGTAATCCTGCACGGCTAGGCCGAAGTGTCCCTGCTCGGGATCGCCGGGACGCTCCAGCACATATTCGCCTGGACCAATCAGCTTGATGACCGCTAGCGAGAGGTCGGCGAAATGATCGGGGTCGGCGGCTTTGCGCTGCAGAAGAAAATCGTTGAGCGCCTTGGAATCGGCTTGTGCGGGGAGCGTTACGCCCTGTGCCGCGGCCAGCCGCACGATGCCATCCCAATGCTCGGGAGTCTTGACGATGCGGCGCAGCGAAGAGACTTTCTCCAGCAGCCGCGCCACCACGCCGTTGGCGGCGATCATGAAATCTTCGATCAACTCGGTGGCGCGGTTCTTCTGTACCGTCGCGATTCCCGTCACTTGCTGGTTGAGCAGCAGCGGAACCACTTCGGCGGTGTCGATATTCAGCGCGCCATTTTCGTAACGCAATTTCCTGAGCGCCTGGGCAACGCCGTCCTGGAGTTTGAGCTGCGCCTGCAGTTCCGAAGACCCCGCAACTTTGGGCGGAGCTGCCGCCGTACCTTCTAGCCACGGTCCTACCGCACTGTACGTGAGCTGTGCCTTGTTACGCACGATGGCGCGATAGACGTCGCTCGAAGCTATCGCGCCCCCGGAATCGATCACGAACTCAGTCACCACGGCTGGCCGATCCACATCTGGAAGCAAAGACGATGCGCCGGTTGAGAGCTCTTCCGGCAACATCGAAAAATTTATGATGCCGGTATAAACCGTGGTCGTTTCCCTGGCCGCGTGCCGATCGATGGGAGTGTCCTTGGCGACGAACGCGTCTACATCGGCAATGCCCACCAGCACTTTGATGTCGCCGTTGGGCATGCGCTCGGCGACCTCGATCTGGTCGAGATCTTTCGAGGTGTCGTTGTCGATCGACGACCAGAGCAGATTCCGCAGATCGCGAACCTTGTCGGAGGGCGTCAGCTGCGGGGGATGAGCTTTGATGTTCAGCAGCTGTTGGTGGGTCTCGGGTGGAAAATTCGGCTCGAAACCATGGGCCAACATGATCTGCCGCGCCATCGCCTGAAAATCAATAGGAGGAGGCTTAGGATCGTTCATCACGCTGAAAAGGTAACATGGGTGCTTGCCAGTCGGCAGCGAGTCGCTGTGGCGTCGAATACTACGGCGTCAAAGTCAAAGACTTACCACTAAGGTCACTAAGGCGCACGAAGGAAGGCCAAAGTTCCGTCGGGCTCGTGATATTCTAATAACAGCAGCTGCGTCTTCTTCCGATTGGATCGATTCCCGCAGTTCTCTAAATATCATGATTTCAGTCAGCAATGTGTCCATGCGCTACGGCGCTAAAGTTCTGTTCGACGAAGTTTCCACCGGCTTTGTTCCGGGGAAGCGGTACGGCCTCACGGGCCCCAACGGCGCGGGCAAATCCACGTTTATGAAGCTTCTGACCGGCGAACTTGAGCCGCAGAAGGGAACTGTCGTGCGGCCGCGGAAGCTCGGCGTCCTGAGCCAGGATCAATTTGCGTTCGATAAGTATCGGGTGATTGACGCAGTCATCATGGGCAACCGGCGCTTGTGGGCCGCGCTGGAAGAACGCGAACTCATCTATGCAAAACATGAGTTGACCGACGCCGACGGCATGAAACTTGGAGAACTCGAAGGCATTGTCGGCGAAGAAGACGGCTATACCGCTGAAAGCGATGCCGCGATTCTGTTGCAGGGGCTCGACATTCCCGACGAGATGCACGAGCGAAAAATGTCGGAGTTGCCGGGGGGACAAAAGATGCGCGTGCTGCTGGCACAGGCTTTGTTCGGGCATCCGCAGGCGCTGTTGCTTGACGAGCCTACGAACCATCTCGATCTTGATTCGATCCACTGGCTGAAGAATTTTCTTAATCAGTATGAGGGCGTGCTGATCGTGATTTCGCACGACCGCCATTTTCTCAACGGCATTTGTACTCACATCGCCGACATCGATTACGAGACCATCATTACTTATACCGGTACGTATGACGACATGGTGATCGCGAAGACGCAGGTGCGCTCGCAGATCGAAGGGCAGAACGCGCAACGCGAAAAGAAGATCGC
>Ga0074044_10001375_pt1 | contig 22018 bp, 22 predicted proteins | sample BogForMeECP23OM1_FD_94443 | JGI IMG/M metagenome (GOLD analysis project Ga0074044, IMG submission 94443) | Bog forest soil microbial communities from Calvert Island, British Columbia, Canada - Bog Forest MetaG ECP23OM1 | ecosystem: Environmental > Terrestrial > Soil > Wetlands ...
CTCTCTCACGTTAGGATGATTGGGACTCTGTAGAAGTTTTGAAGAAATGGTTTGATACTATCAGCGATATCGTCGACGTCGCAATCCATGCATGATGGATCTAATCGTACAGGCACCATTCGCAATCCGTCGACAAGTTCAACTTCAAGCAGAGCATGCCCCTGTATCCTTTTCTCTCCTTGCCCATTAGATTCTGAATAAGTGCCACCTGGTAGGACGAGGAAATGCATTCTCCTAAAGGCTAAGCTGGAAAGCATAGTCGCGAGCAGTACTACTTTGCAGTCGCAATCTCCCCCGGTCTTGATAGTCTCCCAGGGCCACCTCACATACTCACCAAAAACCTCGCCCTTATAGTTCACTTTATCGCGTGTATACTCAAAGACTAGAGTCAGCAATCTTAGCTGGTCAGAAAACGTCAATTCCTGCGCGTCATGAGGCTTGTCTTTGCCCAACGCGACTTCTCCAATAGTTGTTGTCAATTGATCGATGGTTGAATACTCTGAGTGTTCTTTGGCTTCGGTGACTCTACTTAACATTAGGAGAGTGATCTTCAATGTATGAGGATCGAGTATCGTCTGAACCGGCTCAGTGATGATTTTCTGTGGCGTTCCACAGAATCGGCAGAATTTTTCCGAAGACCCGATTGGTTTCTTGCATGATAAACAGAGTTGTAATCGTTCGATCTTTGGTTGCTCACTCGGAAGCCTATCTGTTCGCATGCGCGTCGGGGAAGCTGTAACGACTAGTTCTTGTGGAGGGGTGAGGGAAGGTCTTGGTGGTTCTTGTTGCTTCTCGTCCAGACGCGGTCGGGTGGTACGAATTGACGTTCCGCAGTTGTGACAGAATTTTGATGATGCGAGGTTAACCGCTGTGCAGGCATGACAATAGGTGAGGGGTTGGCTGCATTTACCGCAGAATTTTTGTCCTCTAGTCGCGAACTTTCCGCATTGAGGACAGGTTAGAAGAGTGTTCTTAGGCGGCAAAACGTCGTCGATGTGATTGTGAGCTTTACGTTCTTAAACTGTAGGCCGATCGCGGTAGTTGGATCCGAAACTATTTTTTCTTCAGTCTAGACGCTATTTCGGGCGGTAGTGCGTTCCAGTCGATGTTCCAGACAAATCGTGATTTCCGTTCGGGGTCTTCGTTGAAGTCTCGTTTGACGAGGCCTTCTTCTTCCATTCTGTTCAAGTATTCGCTAATGACACTGCGGCTGATGCCGAGATGGTCGGCCAGTTGTTCTGTCCCGGTTTTACCGCCTAGGTCTGTCATACCGATCAGGGTTCTGTACCAGGCTATTCGGATTTTCGTTTGTTTGTTCTCTGAGATTGATTTCTCGAGTTCATTTAGGCGTGTGTCTATTTTTTGGAACCTTGATTCGAGCCACTTTTTCAGGTCTTCATTGCTCATTTTTTCTGTTTTCCTGGCGCAGGCGACGTTTCAGTTCTGATAGGCGGGCTTCGATCTCAGTCATTCTCGACTTGAGCCAGATCTGGACGTCGCTATTCATTGCGCACCATATATCGATTGTCGATAGGTGTTTAAAAGTGTATCGACAGATTCGGAACTCATAAATAGGCGAATGTATCATACTATCGATACACGTATCGACAGTGATATGAAATGATCGAATTCACCGAATTCCTGGAACAAGCCAAACCACACATCATAACGATGCTTGCTCTGGGTGTAGAAACCACAATCTCCCTCAAAGTGATGCCCGTATTCATCCAAAGCCTTCCACCAGAAGTATACTCAATCATAGTGTTCGTGATCGGTGGCGGAGTAGGCTTCATCGCTACCCACCTAACACGCAGGATAGTTAAGACTCAACGGGTGACAATTCTTAGTTCCATAAAGGAAGAGAAGATTCGAGGAGCAATCTACCTAAGCCTCCTTTCCGGCATCGCTCTCGCTGCGATGCTTCTCAAACTCTAGATCCACGCCTCAGATGGTTTCGTAACGGACTGAAAATTCATGAGGGAGAAGCTGCCTGTGACAAGAACATCCGATTTCAATTTTATTTGTCCGAAATGCGACATGGTGCTTCTGCATGTTGATGAGAACGTAAGAATGTCTCCAGGTCAGCTTCAAATCTTGTCGAAGCTGAAAACTTGTTCAAAGTGCAGCCACGGAATATCCTTGGAAGATCTACTCAGAACAGCAACACATCAAGAACCTCGCACCTTTACGGCTCCTGAAAACCGACTCTAAGCATGTCTGTTGCGTTTGGACTATCGCCCATGATCCTTGCTGCGACGTCCCTTAAACTTTAGAGTTATTTCTCAGAGGTTTTCCGCAGTTGACGCAGAATTTACTAGCGTGGGGAGGATTCATGTGTCCACAATCCGAACAAATTATGGACTTCGCGCCCGTTCGAGCTTTGATGACAAAAGCGATGCCCAGAATCGACGCGATCGCTCCAATCAAAACCGCAAGTTCAGCAAGCGGGTTAGCAAGCACATAGACAGGTACGCTGCTCTCGACGGTCGAAGTGGTTGAGAATGCGATCGCCGTCGTAACGGTCGCAAGAACCGATGAGGTCAACACACTCGTCGAGGTCAACAACGTGGTTGATGTGCTCGTTGATGTTGATAATGTGGTTGATGTGCTGGTTGAGGTTGATAACATAGTCGAAGTGCTTGTTGATGTTGACAATGACGTCGATGTGCTCGTTGATGTTGATAATGTGGTTGATGTGCTGGTTGAGGTTGATAACATAGTCGAAGTGCTTGTTGATGTTGACAGTGAGGTTGATGTGCTCGTTGAAGTGACATTCGAAGTTGCCGTCGTGATGGTGGCACTCTGAACAGTGAACCCCACACTCGAACTTACCGTAGACCCCAGGTTGGAGTATAACACGTAGACATTGTATGCCCCCGTCAAACAGTTATCCGGGAGTGTGAACTGGTATGTCGCCTGACCGTTCGAGTTAGTCTGAGAAGCACCATTCAACATTATCATCCCGCCAGACTCGTAAACTTGAAACTGTATCGTTACTCCGAAGAGCGAAGACAGGCCGGATATTTCGGCGGTGATGAAGACGATGTCACCGCAAGAATAGATGATGCTATTCGAAAAGACCTGAATTGAAACGGACCCGCTCGAACTGGTCGATGCGCTTGAAGCGGTCGATACGCTCGAAGTGGCTTGTTCGTTACCTATCGTTACAGGGAAACGTGTTGGGAAAACGGACGGGAATAGGGATAGAGTCGGCACTGTTAGGCTGATCAGTGCTAAAGACAACAGCAAGACTGTAACTCTAACGCCCTTCAACAGTATCGACTCGAATCAGACTCCCATTCCTCATACTTAATGTGAAAGGTTGTTTTGTGTCTAAGGCCGACAGGATTAATTTCGTCTCCTTATCCTTAACGCGCACTTGTCACATGCGAGTGGTTCTTGAACATCGCGTCTGTGGATGTCCGAAGAGCGTTTATTCCTAAACGAACATAGTGGTGGTCATGGTAGTTACCGAAAGCCGTGATGAGTTTCCTCGCTTCCATTTGAATGGCCAAGTTGCGCTAGTGACCGGTGCGGCGCGCGGGCTAGGACGAGCTATCTCTCTCGCGCTTGCAAACGCAGGGGCTGATGTCGCTCTGGGGCTACGCGATATCGAGACGGGAGCCGATCTTGCGGCGAATATAGAAGGTATGAACCGACGAGCGCATCGATTGCAGATGGACGTGAGTCATCTTGACCAGATCTCAAAAGCCGTTAACGATACTGTCGCTCATTTAGGTCGGTTAGATATTTTGGTGAACAATGCTGGACTAGGGCCTAGCAACTTAGCTGAGAATGTTCGTGAGGAGGATTTTGATTTGACTATGGCTGTGAATCTGAAGGGCACATTCTTCACAAGCCAAGCCGCTGGACGAATAATGATTCAACAAAAACGTGGACGGATCATAAACTTATCATCACAAGCAGGGTTGGTTGCGTTGCCAACCGAGTCAGTTTACTGCATGACCAAAGCGGCGATTATACATTTGACCAAATGCCTAGCAGCAGAATGGGCACGATATAATATCACAGTGAACGCTCTGGCACCAACATGGATTAACACCCCTGGTACGGAGGAGGCTTTAGCTGACAAAACCTTCCGATCAGACGTTCTATCCCATATCCCTCTCGGTCGGATAGGGAATCCTAGCGACGTGACTGGCGCAGTCATCTTTCTCGCCTCACCCGCCGCATCACTAATCACCGGAACAACTATACTCATAGACGGCGGCTGGACCACAACGTAACCGCGCGTGATAGATTCTACGCAAGTCAATAATTCTCGAAAGCAGCCCGACAAACTAACGCTTGATCGTTTCCAGTTTTGCAGCTCTAAACCAAAAATATTCATCGGGACAAGGTAACTAGATCGAGAAAGATGGATTTTCAGAGACCGTTTCCTTATAGCAACTCCTGAGTGTTGCTTACTGAGTGATTCAATAATTCATTAATTTGGAGTTGGAGATCTACTGCCAACCCGTAGAAAGCAAGCATAGGAAGCAAACAGATACACATTACACTACTTCGTAATGCTACGAGCATTTCACTCAGAAACCGCTTCATCTGCAACTCAATTCTCATAATGGTAGCGTCCTTCACCTTATCTATATTGAACCTTATATATTGAATGGCCGAGCTTTGAGACTGGATCTTTGAGGTTAAAGTTTTAGATCGTACTCCAGCGGTAGTAGCAGATTCACTGCCGATGAGCGTAGTAGGTCGACGTATCCCTCAACGTCATACTCGCCCGTGTTGGCAAGTTCCAGTGGAAGGGCTCGATTATTTAGCATCCTCGACTTCCTTCGAGTTAACACGTAGCATACTGACTGTCCAGCTTGAACCTCGTGACCTTCTCTGATTAGATGCCTCGCTGCTACTGCCTGGGGAATTATCTTTTCGTAATCCTCAGGGTTCTTGCTGAGATTCTTTGAGATTACCAGATCCTCGATAGCAGTATCTCGCTCTCTGAGCTTGGTTGTGTAAAGTTCCAAGACAGCAAACGCTTCAGGAATCAACTTCCTAAGTTCCTCAGAATCCCTAGCTCTCGAGAGCACTCCGAGCATCTGGTTTTGGCACTCGTTCACTATCCGTGGCGTGTCATGTCTTCTCAGCTCAATCCCTCTCAGCTTCAGTTTGCCGTCTTCGGAGACTCCATAATATCGATTCAACACCGGCACGCGTCGATCCATTCGCGAGTTAAGAAATACAATCCACTTGTACTGACCTTCGAAGCTTATCGGAAAATCAACTTCCCTCGCTATTTCGTAAGCAAGATCTTCGTATTCTCTGTTCGTAGCGTTAGGTTTCTTCAGCCACATCGAATCAACAATGCCATGAACAAGTTTGAAACCTTTAGACTCAGCAAATGCCACTGCCTTCCTAAGCATCTCTCTTGAATACGCGCATGTGGCAATGTGTGCGTCTATCTTGCCAAACCGCGCGTTCTTGAACCCTAGATACCCGAATGAGCAAACGAGAATCCATTTCAATGCGGCTTGACGTTGATCATAGCGAAGTCTGATCTGTGGGTCGGTCGTTTCCTTCTTAAGCTTCTTGTAGAGTATACGCTTCCGTAGCAGTATACGCAATGAACGCGGAACGATTCCTTCCCATCTTTCGCAGATATTCCAATTTAGTTCGGGGACTCTGCTGGTTGAGTTAGGGCAACATTCGCATTTAACCGTCTCTCCGCTAAGGTTCTTCTTCATCATAATCGTCGGGTAGAGCGAAGAGAAATCTAGTTCTCCGACCGAATCGTGGATTCCGAACTGCGGCTCGTAGATCAATCCTCCTCGATCAGCGATAAGCAGTTCTTTCCCGTTCTTCCAGTCTTCAGCCTCATTCTTGTTCCAAGGAATCAGCACATCCTGCTTCACTGCGTGGTATAGTTGTAGTGAAGTCATGCTCGTGCCGATTGTAGTTCGAGAAGCTCTCTGAACTGGAATTATGCAGGTTCTCGCAACTTCGAACAGACCTTCTAGGCCGCAGTCTGTTCCAATGAATGCGTTTGATTCGTCGATATGCAGCCTTCCAAACAGTCTTGCGGCAGTCTGTCTGAAAAGAATCTTCCCATACGAAAAGTAGCTATGTCCCAGCAATTCGTAGATTCTCAACGGGACTTCTTCACGTCCAAGAATCAGACTATCCAAGATTCCGTTGAGATCTGCGCGTCTGGCGAGATATAGAAAGATGAATGAATCCCCGTCTTCGGTAAGAATTATGTCTGGATTGATTTCACGAAAAACCTTGACAAGTTTAAGGAGTTTTTCTGTTTCATCGCCCGAATCTATTCTGAGAATTTCGTTCCCATCACGAATGGTTACCGAATGTAATCTATCTTCAAAACTTCGAATTCTGCCGGAGAGGTTGGTTGTGACTCTGAATTCAATTCTTCGTAACGGCGGCAGCTCGTAATCAGTTGATTCCCGGGAATCCCTCGGTGTCCATCGTACGCCATTTCCTGTTTCTTCTGCTTCAACTAGTCCGAAAGGGAACATGTCTTTCTGGTATAGGTACATCTGCGTGGATGGGATGTCAACATTGTATAGTCGAAATCTGGAAAAATTTCCATACCGCTGAATTCTTTTTGCTGATTCTAGGGCTTCCCGTTCGCTGACAACGGGGACCTCAAGAACCTTACTTCGGAATTGGTCGCCTGCTTTTTCAAATTTCTCAACGAACTTCCAAGGACACATGAAAGGCTTGTAGGTTAGATTGGAAAGATCGCTAGGTTCACCGGCTACGTGAAATCGTGGCTTCCACTGATCGGTAAGCTTGACGCAGGTTCCATCTGTCTTCTTTAACCAGATTATCATTGAGTCTGCTTTTGGATAGAGATCGATGATCCACCCTAGATGCTTCAATAGCAACACAACACATAACCAGTCTCAATCATTTACAACATGAAGAGAGAAACGAAAAGGTGTGAGTCCAAGGTGAAAGTATGAGAAATCGACTGCGTAATCACTTGTCACTGAAGAGGCCACTGAAGAGGCTCTTCTCACTTCGTGTGTCCACTATCATCGGCACTGCTATCATCATAGGGCAGTAATTACTAGGCAGTCTACCTGATGATTCGTATTAAATTGACAGCGCCGCAGGGGATCTGGAGACAAACTCTCGGTCGACGAGGAGTGTGGGGTAACTGCCAGTTCTTTCGAGATACTGAGGAATGCGATTACTGGGTAGTCTTGGACAGCTTCTTAGCGCATAGAGAAAACACACGTTGTCCTAAAGGGAATGTGATCTTGTTGACAGGAGAACCGCCAGGAGTCAGGACATACGACCGAAATTTTCTACAACAGTTCGCGACGGTGGTTACTTGTCACCGAAATCTTAGCCATCCACATGTAATCAATACCCAGTTGCTCCCGTGGCTCGTCAATAAGGACTATGACCAGCTGAAGGCTATGAACTGTTTTGAAAAAACTCGAGAGATTTCACTGATCTGCTCAACGAAAGCCTTTACGAAAGGCCATAGGAAGAGATTGAAATTCGCGCAAGCCGTTAACGAGAACTTCAAATCAAATATCGACATCTATGGTCGGGGAATTCGTCCTATTGAAGACAAATGGGACGCAATTGCAACATACAAGTACCACATAGTTCTAGAGAACGGCTCCTACCCTGATTATTGGACGGAAAAATTGTCCGACGCCTTCCTAGGAGGAGCCTATCCATTCTACTATGGATGCTCAAATTTGTCGGATTATTTTCCAGCACGATCCTATACACAAATAAACATAGACGACATAGCACGCAGCATCCAAATCATAAAAGACACTGTTGCGAACAACGAGTATGCTAAATCAGTTAACAACCTCATGCTCGCTAGGAAACTAATTCTTGACAAATACAATCTATTCGCTGTGATTGCTGAAATGTGTAGTGGTGACGCTGTGAGGACAGAAAAATCTGAGGTATCTCTAAAACCAGAACGCATGTTCTCCATCAAACGCCGAATCAGGGAAAGACTCCGTCCTCGTTCCAGAGTAAACCGACTTGAAGAGTTGATTTGGAAGCCACGCCTACTCCAGCAGTAGCACCGTATCTCAAAATGCTGCCTTATGCATGAAGCATGGTTTCAGGCATCATAGCCCAACGCTCAGATACCGAGGTACATAGGCGTTTAAGCCATGATTCACATACTCTTCAGAGGTTTGTTGGCATGAGACATAGAATTGGCGTTATTGGTGCGCCTCTATGTGATGGAGTGCGCGAATCTGGTGTTGAGAATGCGCCTAGGGCGCTTCGTGACGCTGGTCTCATCGAGACTCTGAAGACTCATTCGGAGGTTAGAGACTTTGGAGACCTCTCTCTCGAGACTGTTGCGCAAGATGAGTTAACAGGGAAAGCCCGAAACCTGAAGCTAATTGCCGATAGTAGCCAAACAATAAAACGCACGGTTTCTCAAGTTGTTAACGATCAATATTTTCCTCTAGTGATTGGCGGGGATTGCAGCCTCTTTCCAGCTGCGCTGGCTGGCATTGCGTCAACAGATCATGACATTGGCGCAGTCTACTTGGATGGTCATCCTGATTTTCATACACCTGAGACCACACGGTCCGGTTATTTCTCAGGCATGGCTCTTGCTATTGCTGTAGGTTTTGGGTCTAACGAATTAACGCACATAGGCAACAGATTTCCTATCGTTAAGCCCCAGAATGTTCTGCTCGCAGGGCCTCGTCCAGCAAATATAGATCAACCGGAAATCGACGATCTAATCAAAACTGGTTTGAGAGCCATCTTTCTAAAAAACCAGGGAGCTGAAAATTTCAGGCGCGAACTGGAGCGCTCATCTCAGTTCCTTCCGAGACCGGTCTATCTACATTTCGATTGCGATGTTATAGATCCTCAAGAAATGCCTGCGTTGGCTGGTATGAAAGCTAATGTTCATTGTTCTGGAGGTCTCAACCTCGAAGAAGCGTTGTCGGTTTGTACCGTTCTGTCTGAATTGCCGCTTGTGGGAATGGATCTTACTCTCTACGACCCGACCGCAGACGTAGACGGTATGTGCGCCAAGAAAATTATCAAACTGCTGGAAAATGTGCTCTTCCACTAACATTATGGGACGGCTATTCGCCTCAGACTAACAATTCGATAACCGCTTTACTCCTAGCAGTAGGTGTCCATGCTCATCGTTAGCGGTAGCGAAGTAACGAAATGCCACTAAGATCTCGCCCGTTTAACGATTCGTTCACCGATCTTATTATCAAAGCCAATGAAGACTTCTTCATTTACCGCCAGAACAGGTACATGTCTCGGGGAGCCAGTTAGTTTGGTCAGTTCCTGTAAGGCACCGGGAGTATATTCGACATCAACCTCCTTGAAGAAGATTTGATGTGCGGAAAGAAATCTTCTCGCGGCAACGCAGTGGACGCATTCATTGTGTGAGAATAATGTTATTTTAGTCGAATTCATAACGCCACACGTCTACGTTTTGAATTCCATTTAACTTACTTAACATAATGTTACATGAATCATGTGAGATAGTAGATTCGCAACGTAGGTTAATGGCGATGTTGATCATCTCTTAGTCCTTTTTCAAATTCTTCGATTCTCTGGTCAAGTTCTTTTTTTGAGAATATTCCTTTCTTGACTAGGATTTCTTCAAGTGATGAAAGCCAGTGTTCGTAGTAACTCCACTTCCCATCATTTTCATGATGCCCTGAGTTCCATTTCTTGATTTTGTCGATCAAGACTTTCCTAAATTCGTCCCAATCATACAATCCCTCTTCATGTAGAGCTACAGCCAAACCGAATGTTTTGCTTCCCCATGGGGATTGGAAGACAAGTTCACCGTTTTTTCTTGGTAATGCCGTCTGGCCGTCCATGTTGGAGATGAGTCGCTTCACTCTTGTTTTGTCTCGGCGAAATGCCCCGGGTTGTGTTTTCGTTTTTCGAGTCTTCATCGTTTTCGTTTTCCGTTTCGGATCTTCTTTTTGTAGTTTAGTTGGCCTACGCCTATCATAGATTCTCGTGTGACGATTGATGTGAGCTGTGCTTCGGTCATATGCTCTGTGCGTTCGGGGCGTTCAGGGAGTACTAGGTATCGGATTTCAGCGCTACTGTCCCACACTTTGATCTCTTTCTCGGATCCGATTTCGAGATGGAAGTCTTCACTAAGAGCTTTGCGTGGTTGGATCACCATTTTGGAGCGGTATTGTGGGCTTTTGTACCAGTTCGGGGGAAGGCCGAGCACTGGCCAGGGGTAGCATGAGCAGAGCGTGCAGATGACTACGTTATGAACGGTTGGAGTGTTTTCAACCACAACCATATTCTCACCCTCCATACCTCCGATACCTAATTCTCTACAAGCAGCCGTTGCGTTTTTGAGTAGTCGTTTCTTGAATTCCTGATCAATCCAGGCTCTAGCAACAACTTTGGCTCCTAACATAGGGCCGATGTCGTTTTCGTATGAGGCGATCAGCTTCTCAATCGCATCCGTACTTACCAAACGTTTCTCGAGCAGAAGAGATTCCAACGCGCGTGTTCTTGCGACTAAATCAGACTCTTCATGGCTATGCGGATTATCGGTTTGATTGACGCTAATTTTTGTTTTCATAGATCACGCATCACCGGTACATTGGTTTTGGTTTCAGGGTTTCTGAAGGTAACTTTCCCATAGGTCAACGTGAAGTGTCTCATTGTCTTCAGCAGATTGCCCCCAGATGTCCTTCGAGTCAAATCGTACGCTGTATACGTGTTCAGGATTTTCTCCCTTATCATGCGCGTTAGTATCGGGGAGCACGAATATTCCATGCACCCTAACGATTGTTCCAGATTTTCCTCTTACATATTGTGGAAGACGTGTGTGGCCGATTGGATTGATGTTTCGGGCGAGAACTCGATCTCCGACTTTAAATTTGGATTCTCGTGGGACCTCACGTCGTGTGGAGCTTCCTTCATGTATGAGCCGGAGAGCCTCCATTACTCGTTTAGAATCATAAACGCGAGGCAGTGTCACTCGTGGATTTCGTTTGAACAATCGTGTCCGAGCGTCATACTCCTTCCTGGTAATGACGCCTTTTTTTAAGAGGTAGTATTCAGCAGTGAAGAGCCAGCGCTCGTAATATCTAGCCGCCAGGTAGTCAGCGGGATTCATATTTTCGATACAATGACGAAACTCGTCGGTGTTGTAAAGCCAAGCTGGTTTAGCGTGGCATAACGCGAAAACAATACCTTCCCATTCAGAATGAAAAGTTGGCTCCTTCTCTTCTATCTTAACCGGACCAAAACCGTGCATTCCGCCTAAATCATGCACACCGTTCATTCCGAAACATTCGAATAATTACAATTGATTCGATTTAACTCTTTCAAGCACTCGCCAACCCTCAATGCTTAATCGTCAACTAAAATATTCGTTCGTAGATATGAACAACGATAATCGATGCAAGCGATGAGGTTCTAAGTATGAAGTTTGGGTTACAACATCCGAGTTTCAGCTCTGACGGGCAAAGTGCTCAAATCGTGGATTCGCTGAAAAAACTCGTTCTTCGGGCGGAGAGTTCAGGGTTTGACTCATTTTGGGTAATGGACCATTTCCATCAAATTCAATTTGTCGGGGCTCCCGATGAACCGATGCTTGAAGGGTGGACGACGATTGCTGCCCTTTCCGCCGTAACCTCGAAAATCAAGCTTGGAACCCTCGTCACTGGAAACATATACCGGTATCCATCCGTGGTCGCCAAGATGGGTGCGACGTTTGATGTTATGAGTAAAGGACGACTCTTCATGGGCATCGGAGCAGGTTGGAACGAAGAAGAAGCAACCGCCTACGGCATCCCATTTCCCTCAACAAGGGAACGTCTCAAGCGCCTCGAAGAAGCAGTCCAAATCATAAAGAAGATGTGGACTGAAGAATCTGCGAACTTTAACGGCAAATACTACAAACTTCAAGGCGCCTACTGTAATCCTAAACCTATCCAGAAACCCCACCCACCAATCATGGTTGGCGGTGAAGGCGAACGCGTAACTCTGCGAATTGTTGCCAAATACGCGAATGCCTGTAACCTCTTCGGCTCCCCAAATACAGTTAGACATAAGCTAGAGGTTCTTCGCGAGCACTGCAAGATCGCGGGAAGAAATTATGATGAGATACTCAAAACAAAACTCGGCAGAGTAGTGATCGGGAAAAGCAAAAGCGAAGTTGAAAGGCAGCTAGTCGAATCATTCCAGGGGGCTTCACTGGAACGCATCAAGGAAATGGCGATTTATGGAACAGCTGAAGACGTGCGTCGCGATGTCGAGGCGTTGAGGGATATCGGAATAGAATACTTGATTCTGAATCTCGGGGCTAAACAGGAATCCGAGGCTGTAAGTGTCTTTGCTGATGAGGTAATCAAACGCCTCTGAGTTCAGATTAGGGAACTGATAGTTAATTGTAGTTCCACGCGAGGAAGCAACAGAATCACTATAGACAATGAGTTATCTCTTGGTTTCGGACAATGGCTCTAATGCTAAACCCCAATTTTCATCATTGAATATCATCGGTCTCCTTCCATGATACATTTTTGCGGCCCATTCTTCCACCTGTCTGAAGGTCAGGAAAGGTACGCGCTCGGCAAATGTTGTGCTGATCGTTATGGATTCCTGCTCAATCCGGTTCTGGTACATGTGATAGATTCTCATAGGATCTCTCAACTCTTGCTCGCTCACGCCCAAATTATAAGCCATGTGAAGCAAAAGGGAGTCAATATTGAGAGGGTACAAGTCGAGTTCAGGATAACCACGAAGCAAAAACCAGTTCGCTCTGGACATTAAAGTGAAATCTCCGCATGCATTGGTATGAAGGAGAGGGTACGGAGGGAGTAAGTAGCGGCTCAAATGCGGCTTTATCTTAGTTGTTGCGATTCCGGCTTTCATTCGAATCTCTTTAGCAAATATTTTTCCTCGCTTACGTCGCGATTCCAGGAGAACGGTCCAACGCGTTGATGCGTCTACGATGAAGAAGTATAGAGTAGCTGGAAGACGGAGGGTGAATCTTGTTCTTCTACCCTTAATGATATCTCTGTTTCTGGTTAAAATGCGGAATACATGTCGCTCGCAGAACTTAATCCGGCTCTGCACTGAAGCCCCTATGGGAACTTTCGCTGATACGTCATAGCGGCTTACTCGATACATCTTTGATGGGTTCAGTTTGCTCGATGCGAGGAATTGAATCAGTTCATCTGAAAAGAGTATGTCCGCGTTAGTTGCGAGTACAAACTGTCCCTTTGCTCTACGGATTCCAACGTTTTTCGCTCTCATCTCATGGAGCGGTAATTTTTCTGCGTAACTGAACCCTTTGTGGATGGCACTTGGCACTTGAATTATTCTTATTCGGCATGATTTCAGATTCTCTGGAAATTCAAGACCCCGAGCAAGTTCAGGTTGTTTTCGAGGGGGATTCCATTCTACTATGATCAGTTCGCAGTCTAGATTGTACTTGTTGCACTGTGCGATCAGGGTTGAAATGAAGAGTTGTAGGCGTTCTAGAAAGTTACCTCCATATGTATCATTCCTAGCTGCGACAACTACACTCAGTTTTGGTTCGCTTGATGTCATCTGCCTCGCAACTACACTGTACATTGATTCATTATTCAGATTCGGAGCTGGACTCATGCGCAGCACTCGTTAACGCTTTGATATCCATTCCTAGTATTAGTTAGCAGCTGAACCAATAATAGACGCTAGCATTTGTACCGTTAGGTAGCGATCCGAAACAGCATTCTCGCATTTGATGCAGAAGCTTCGTAACGCGTCGTTCTTAGCGCCGCAACTTCTACAGAAGATTCATACTCAAACATTCGAATAATACAGGTTAAACTCTTTCAAACTCTGCGTGAATTTATTCCACAGAGCTGTCACAACCAGAACATCCAGTCATGCCGTCTTCACATTCATCGCACTGAACTTCTATTTTACCACTTCCATTACAAACTCGACAAGATTTGCCAGATCCATCACACACTTCACAGGTGACAGTTCTCCTGCCCTTGCCTTCGCATGAATCGCACTCGATTTCTCCTGTACCCTCACACTCACCGCAAACGTTTCCGAAGGTAACTGACAACTTCGACCTATAATTCGAAGGAAGTACGAGATGACGAATGTGTAACCCAGATATCAACTCATGAGTTACACATTCTAACCTACGGTCAATTTGCTAGATGAATGGATCAGTTTGAACTGGGTCTATCACATCAGCTTTGGAGTTATGGAAGAACCAGCAGAAGTATTCCTCTTGACTTTAAACGAAAGACGGTCAAATCACGTGTACCTGTTTTTCAAGTTTGAGATGTCTTAAAGAGAACGAACAGCTTTCCGCAAGTTCATGCGTCCATCAGACGTATGGATGAATCGATTTTGAGCACATCCGATGTCACCAAGAAAGCCGAACTAAGCGGAGACGAATTATTCCAAGAAGGATTTCGCATAGTTGATGACGCGAAGAAACAGAATTTTACACTTCGCATCACAGGTGGAATCGCCATCTTCAACCTTATCGAGAAAAATGTGCCGATCAGGGAATTATTGATAAAAAATCGCAAGGCCGGAAGATCATCCACATCTACTTTCGCTGACCTCGATCTCGTCGGTTACTCAAAAGAAACGAAGAAGTTGAACGCGCTCTTCCTGGAACAGTATCAATTTCAGAAGGATAAAATCATCAACGCACTTTTCGGCGATCGAAGAAGAATCTATTATCATCCACAGGGGACCTTCCACGTAGACGTATTTCTCGATAAACTCGAATTCAATCACGATATCGACATACGCGGAAGACTGGAACTGGATTATCCGAATCTTAACGCTGACGATTTGCTGTTAACCAAACTACAAATTCACTACATAAACGACAAAGACCTCCTAGACATCATCGCACTACTAACGGTCGATACATGGAAAATTGAAGACCGACAAAGAATTCTTGAGGTTCTCTCAAATGATTGGGGTTTCTGTTACGATGCCGTTAACAATCTGAAGGCGTCAGCTGCAAGAGTCAAGGAACTCATCAATGAACCGATGGCTGAACCAAGTCTCAGCCTCTCCGCGAAAAGAATCCAAGACTTACTTGAGAAAATTGAGAATAGTCAGAAGTCTAAAGAGTGGAACAAGGCAGCCAAACGCGGCGCCAAGAAACAATGGTGGAGAGAAATCGAAGATGTCCTGCGGTGATCGGTAATCCAAATTGTAGCGCTGGACATAGGAACAAGTTCCACCAGGGCTTCTATCGTAGACCCAGACGGACAAGTTAAACAGACAACACAACGACCCACAGGACGACTAAACCATCCTCAACCAGGCTTCATGGAGATCAACCCCGAAGAAGTGTTCCATAATGTAACCAACGCGCTAAAACAGATCTCGAAATACATCAAACATGAAGACACAATCATATCGATCTCATGCATGGCCCCGATCATGGTAATGATGGGAAAAACACACAAAATATTGAGACCAGCCATCCTCTACAATGACCTACGCACCTCTACCGAAGTCGACGAACTCAACCAAAAACTTGGAGTCGACGAATTACTCAGAATAAATGGGAACCAGGCTAACATCCAACAATATGCCCCGAAACTTCTCTGGCTCAAGAAACATGAACCATCCACCCTAGTCAAGACCGAGAAGCTGTTCGACCTCAGCACGTACCTGATCTGGCGTCTCACAGGCGAAGAAATCGTCGACTACACAGTAGCATTGGAGAGCGGACTGCTAGATTATTCAAAGATGACCTGGTCGAACACAATGCTATCCTTCCTGGACTTAGATCAATCAACATTAGCCGAACTCCATCAAACAATTCACACCACTGAGGTCACTTCACATTCAATGAAATCAAAACTCGGCCTGAGACGAAACCGGATACTGATTACAAGCTCTTGCGTCGACGCCGCCGGCGCCCCGATCGCAATGGGCATGGTCGATGAAGGAAATATTTCATTGGAACTAGGCACCACAGGAATCATTTACACACCCACGCGCTCGCCAAAACCGGACAGGAGATTGTATCTCGATCTTAGCCCCATAGAGGGACTATATTTGGTCGGCGGAGGCACAGCAGCATCCGGCTTATTCTACGAATATATGATCCGACTTTTCACCAAAAAAAAGGTTGACTTCACGAAAGCAGAAAAACTTGCAATCACCTCAGCTCCGGGATCAAACGGAATCATAATACTCCCGTACATTCTTGGTGAACGAACCCCAATATTCGACATGTTTGCACGTGCTGTTATCTTCGGTCTTCATGAGGATACTACGCAAAACGATATTCTTCATGCCTCTATGGAGGCTGTATCATACTCCTTACTCCACCATCTCCGAGTAATGCGAGAAAAAGGATACCACATCGACACGGGCAAAATAACAGGTGGCGGCGCAAAAAGTCGACTCTTTCGGAAAATTATGGCGGACGTATTAGGAATACCTCTATCATACGATCCGTCAATATCGACAACAGTCGGCACAGCTTACATCGGCTACATGGCCGGAGGCATCAAGAAGAGATGGAGTGAGGCTAAGGAATGGCGACGAGCACATGAGGAAATTAATCCAGACCCTTCACTTCGGACGATGTATGATGACCTCTTCTCAATCTACCTGAACCTTTACGAGCGACATAAGGAAGACTTCAAGTTGATCGCGAAATACTCTTGACTTCGTAGACCCACTATTTCGAAGCAAAGTTATTAGTTCGAACTTTTTCTAGGCCGCATGGATTATAATGACAGGGATTGGCAAGAAAATTCGGCTAGCAAGAATTATGCCGTCTAACCGTAGCATCGTCGTACCTATCGACCACGGAATTGAAGCATATTACCAGGAATTAGAAGACCCATCGAATCTAGTGAGAGAATTCGTAGACGCGAAAGCAGACGCGGTACTACTTAGGCGAGGAACACTGTTCAAGGTTCAGGACATTCTCGCCGGAAAAATTGGGATTGTCTACCGAGTAACCGGAGCAACTGGAACTTCTGCGGACCCGGCAGATCAAATGCTTATCTCGTCAGTCGAGGAGGCATTGCGAGATGGCGCCGATTGCCTCGTCTACACAATCACTATGGGACATCCACATGAAAATGAAATGTTTCGACGCTTTGGAATCCTATCAGATGCAGCCCACGAACATGAAATCCCCCTGATGGGCGAAGTAGAACCGTGGAGCAAAAGTACCGAAAACAAAGCCGAACTGCTACGTCAGGGTACGCGAAGCCTCTGTGAAGAAGGAGCAGACATAATGAAATGCTACTTCCCAGAAGAACGAGACTATTACAGGAAGATCGTAAAATATTCACTCGTTCCAGTTATCGCTGCAGGCGGAGCCAAAATGAATACAGGTCGAGACGTTTTGGAGTTCGTTAAACAAGTCATGGATGCTGGAGCAATAGGTACCAGTATTGGAAGAAACATCTGGCAATACAAAGAACCAAAGAAAATGATCCAAGCAATCTCCAAAATAGTGAAAGAGAATGCGAGCGTCGACGAAGCTCTCAAGGTTTTATAGATGATTTTGAATGAAAGCAGCAGTATTTTACGGACCAAACGATCTAAGGATTGAAGAACAAGAAATCCCCAAAGCAGGAAGGGACGAGATAGTCCTAAAGGTTGAAGCATCAGGCCTCTGCCCAACCGACGTCAAAATCTTCAGAAACGGTAGCTCAATAGTAAAACCTCCAATCACACTCGGTCATGAATTCGCAGGATACGTCCACGAAGTCGGCCCCGGCGTAGAATCAGTCAGAGAAAAAGACAGAGTCAACATTCCTGCAGATTCGTACTGTGGAAATTGCAGGATGTGTCGAAGCGGCCATGAAAATGTCTGCGAACAACCCATCGCTTTCGGCTACAACGTGAACGGCGCACACGCAGAATACGTTCGAATCCCCAAACGATTTGTAGACCGACAAGGGATTTTCCCCCTCCCTTCAAACGTGAGCTACGAAGTGGCATCAATGACCGAACCCCTAGCCTGTTCCTTGAACACGATCGAAACACTAGGCACCGAACCAGGGAAAACAGTTGTCATAATTGGAGACGGCACGATGGGGTTGCTCCACACCGGTTTGGCCAAAGTTTACGCCGCAGAACGAATCATTCTAGTAGGTTTAGTTGATTGGAAACTCAAGCTAGGAACTGAACTTGGTGCAACCCACGTGGTTAACGCAAAAGGCGACGTCGTTAAAGAGATTCTTGATATCACGAAGGGGACTGGAGCAGATATTGTGGTCGTTACCGCGGTAATGCAGGATACGGTCCTAGAGGCATTGAAGATGGCATCACGTAGAGGCTACATCAGCATCTTCGGAGGAACACCCAAAGGAGTCACAGTTCAATTTGAACCCAATTTGATCCACTACAATGAAACTTTCCTCACCGGACACTCCGGCTACACTTACGCGCACTACGCAAAAGCCGCTAACATTGTGGCAACCGACAAAATCCCGTTGAAGAAACTGATCACTCAACGGTTCGCGCTAAAAGAAATCTACGACGCTATCAAAGTGTGGGATAATAAAGAGAAGTCAATGAAGATAATTCTCGCTCCTTGAACGCGAGCAAATTAGCCTGAGACGAGCAGATGGCTTCTAAGTTTCTTTGATTTTTCATCAATGTTGATTACCGCCCCTCTCAGCACTCCCTGCTCATATTCGCTGCCAGGGTTTATGCAAAGCGTCTTCCCTATTCTTGCTACACCTCTCGACTCGTGAATATGCCCATGTAGCGACAGCATTGGTTGAAATTTTTCTATGGCTGATCTGACAGCGATACTACCGACATGTGTCGTCTTAATACCAGTTACATCAACTTTGATCTTCAAATCTTCTAACAATGGTGCTTCGTCGATAGCTGTGTCAACGGGTGGGACGTGGATGAGGAAAATTGAGTGGGGAATATCCTGCACGCCTGATGCGAGCTTCTCAATCTTGCTCTGCAACTCGTCTTCAGGAACGTCTCCAGGCAACTTCCAGGGTGTGACGTTCGAGAACGGTACTCCGATTCCTTCGATTCCACAGCCTAACGTGAAATTCTTCTCGTTGACGTCGATAATGTTCTCGTTTGTTCCACTCCGTATAGCGTCGAGGACGTCTCTGGGATCGTCGTTCCCCAGTAATAGATACATTTTCTTCTGAGAATTCGCGAGAAGACTCCGACTTAGCTCGAGCCAGTTCTCGACTCTCTTAATCATCTCTTCAGTTATGAGCCTGTGCATCTCATCCTTGCTCTGCATCGTGGCGTCGATCTCAGCACCGCCCATTATCCTATAGTAGTATCCTCTGTCCATAATTTTCTGAGTGAGGATTTTGAGTTGCTCCTCACCTTTGACCACTTCGTGGGTACCCAAGAAATCTGCTTGGTAGTTGCCGTCACGATCTTTCTCGATAAATATCAGTGCCTTTCCAGTGATGTCCCCACCGTACAACAGAGCGTCTGCACGGTAGTAGTTGCCTGCGTTGAGAAATTTGCGAAACGCAATATCAGACGCGTGAATGTCGCTTGCAAAGAAGATTCTGAACATGGATCGCCTAAACATTCTTGGAGAGATTTTAAGTTGCGACGAAGAATGAAACCCACACGCAAATTTTTAATACATCATAAGTTGAGGTCAACGTATGGCTTCGAATCAACCGAAAATCTTTCTACGTGAAGCATCCGGCCTTCTCAGGTCCCTTACAGGGTTCGAAGGGGCCTTGATTGCTCTTTCGCAACTGAACTTCGTCATGGGATTAATGGAATTATATGCTTGGGGATCAGTAACAGTTTCTTCAGCAAACTATGCCCTATCCATTCTTGTAAGCGTCCCGTTAGTCTCGATTCTAGGAATATTATACGTCCTCTTTGGCATAATGATGCCGAGATCCGGCGGAGACTACGTCTGGGTTAGTCGAGCTCTGCATCCATCGTTGGGACTTATGGTTAGCACCTTCATGACTTTCTTGGCGTTAGCATGGACAGGCCTCAACGCGTGGCTTGTCGGAAGCGTGTTCCTTCCAGGCTTTCTATTCGCGATAGGCTATCCCAGCCTAGCGACAGTTGTAGCTCAACCGATGAATTCCTTCATTATAGCCTTAATCTGCATAGCCGCCTTCACAGTCGCATTCATACCTCGGACGAAAGTAGTTGCACTGATTCTCAAAGTGCTCTTCGTGGCTACGTTAGTTGGCTGGGCGGCTCTTGCACTGACAGCAATATTCCCTACTTGGACCTTAGGGCAAGTACTGCAGACACAATACAACGTTAACCCGAGCACACTAATCAGTACAGCACAGACATCGGGCTATGTTCCCGGTTGGACGATGGTAGGCAGTTTAGCAGCATTACCCTGGGCAATGCAGATGTGGGGTGGATTCTGGTGGGCCCCATACGCAGGAGGAGAGATCCAGAATCCGAAGAAATCCATGTGGGTTGCCGTCTTGGGTGCAACTTACATCTCGATAATCCTCTACACAATCCTCATCGTAGTAATCCCCAACGCTTTCGGTTTTGATCTTCCGATTGCACTAAATTACTTATACGGAGCAAATCCAAGCGCATATCCAGCAGCTCTTCCGCCCCCATACCTTGGCTACCTATTCGCGATGGTTACAAACAACACCATCCTACGAGACCTAGGAGGATTCGCGTGGTTAGCAAGTATCCTCTTCATCATTCCTTCAGGTTACTTCGTAGTGACCAGGAACTTCTTTGCCTGGTCCTTTGACAGAGTCTTCCCTGAACCAGTAGCTTCGGTTAGCGAAAGATTCCACACTCCCGTAGTCTCGACGATCGTGACCGGAATACTGCTCGGAGTCATGGCCTACCTAACAGCTTTCACCGGTTTCTGGGGATACTTAGTAAACCTAATGATGGGCCTAAATTTTGCTTTCATAATCGTTGCCATCGCAGCAATCGTCTTCCCATACAAAAAGAAAGAACTGTTCCAAAAATCGCCAATAGCCAACTGGAAATTCATGAATATCCCAATCGTATCATTAGTTGGAGTCGCCGCACTGCTGGTCTCAGGCTACTTGGAGTACACCGTACTGTTATATCCAGCCCTAGGAGGCGCAATCACCTGGACATCAATTGGTTCAGTCGTCGGCGTCTTTGCATTGGGACTTGTAATCTACTTCGTCTACAAAGGAATCAGAGCCAGACAAGGCATCGACCTTTCGTTGGTCTTCGGAGAAATTCCACCCGCATAACAACATACAACGATACAGCCCGAACTTACCGCTAAACAACAGTCTGAGGCTTACAGAACAAAATACGTCTGGAGCGCGCGCCCCACAAAAAAAATATTTGACTTCTAATACTGGCTAGGTATGTTGGATGATAAGGATACTCATCTGTTAAGGGATCTAATACCAGTCACTGCGTCTCGGCGGGGCTACGAAGGACGGTTTATCGAATGGGGAGGATTCATCATTGCCTTTGAGAAATGGTCGGAGGATCTGGATGAAACTACTATGTTCAAGGATCTTGCTGACGGTCGCTGTCCGTGTCCACACTGGGGCTTTCTCTTCAAAGGCAAGATGACTGTGCGTTACAAAGATCATGATGAAAAAATTACGGCTGGAGAAGCCTACTACCTCAAACCCGGACACAACTCAATCATAAGCAATGGCACTGAATCAATGGAAGTAAGCCCAAAACAAGAATACGAAGAAGCCATTCAAGCGATCAAGAACGCGCAACCCAAATGAAACATTAGAGCCTAAAGTAGGTAAATCTCAACGAGCACATTGATCGTTGCAGTCTAGCAGCCCTATGTCCTATTCTCCAAAGGGCCGAAATGCGACTCCTTGGTCAAGTTTTCAAACAAAATGGCCTTTATACAACGTCTCGCTATTTTCATAAGATTAGGAGTAAGATGAAATGGCATTAGTCGTTAAATCAGCAGTTCGCACGCGCCTGAAAGGTATGAGAGCTTCTGGTGATTTCTTCAACGCTTTGGACAAGCACCTTGCCGATGAATTGACAAAGGCAGTTGCAAGAGCCAAAGCAAATGGCAGGAAAACTTTGAGACCTGAAGACCTCTAAATTCTCA
>Ga0074044_10001376_pt1 | contig 22017 bp, 20 predicted proteins | sample BogForMeECP23OM1_FD_94443 | JGI IMG/M metagenome (GOLD analysis project Ga0074044, IMG submission 94443) | Bog forest soil microbial communities from Calvert Island, British Columbia, Canada - Bog Forest MetaG ECP23OM1 | ecosystem: Environmental > Terrestrial > Soil > Wetlands ...
CCGCACGCTTCACTTCTTCGTCTCCCTGGCTCTTTTGCTTTTCCTTCTCGTCCACGTCGCTATGATTTTTCTAGCCGGATTCTGGAGCCGCACCCGCGCAATGATTACTGGCCGGGCCGGCACACCCAAGGAGCGCACATGAGCAATCTCTCGCGTCGCAAGCTGATCACCACCGGACTCGCGGCCACAGCGGGCGTCGCAGGCCTGGGCGTGGCCGCGCGCCTTGCGCAACACTTTGGCCTCGTCCCGCCCGATCACGGCGGCATCTACGGCCTCGGCGAAACGCTCACCTACGCTTCTCAGCGCCTGCTGACCCGGCACTCTTTGGCTCGTGAATTCTCTAGTAGCCAGATTTCGAAGCCGCCCTTCGCCAACCAAATCGAGCCTCCGACTGACGAGTTCAAGCGCCTTCAGGCTGGAGGGTTCGCTGAGTGGCGGCTTTCGGTCAACGGCATGGTCGCCCGGCCCACCTCGTTTTCGCTCGATCAGCTTAAAAGCTACCCGTCTCGCACCCAAATCACTATGATCCAGTGCGAAGAGGGATGGTCGTATATCGCCGAATGGGTGGGCGTGCCTTTGTCCCACCTTTTGGATCTTGTGGGAGTCCTCCCGCAGGCCAAATATGTCGTCTATTTCTCTATAGAACCAGACACCTGGGACAGCATTGATATGGCCGACGCATTGCACCCGCAGACTTTTCTGACCTATGGGATGAATGGCAACGAGCTTCCCGTGGGCCACGGCGGCCCGCTGCGTATGCGCCTCCCCCGCCAGCTAGGCTACAAAAACGTCAAATTCATCACGCACCTTACCGTCACCGACGACCTGAAGAAATTCGGCAAGGGCCTCGGCTCCGTATCCCCCGAATACGGCTACGCCTGGTACGCCGGCATCTGACCGCTGGCACAGACTTCAGCCTGTGCTCTTCTCCAACCGTAGGCGGGGCTTGCCGGGTGCACAAGCCTCATAGCTATCTGCCATACCGCCGGGTGCGGGTGGCGGGTGCCCCACGTGTCGGTTTTACACGTGGGTGTCTTGATTTTGTCTCTCTCCGTAGAGCAGGCATTCATCCCTGATTCAGCAGCGGACATCCGCTACGTCACCCACCTCATCTTCAGCTTCTTCGCGCAGTCGAGTAGATACAGATTGAACAGCTTCTGGTAAGGAAGCTCCGTCTCCCCGCGGGTGCCCCACGTGTCGATTTTACACGTGGGTGTTTTGATTTTGTCTCTCTCCGTAGGGCAGGCATTCATCCCTGATTCAGCAGCGGACATCCGCTACGCCACCCACCTCATCTTCAGCTTCTTCCGCTTCTTCGCGCAGTCGAGTAGATACAGATGGATCGGCTTCTGGTAAGGAAGCCCGTCTCCTCCGCCAGTCCTTTGAAATACCCCACCACTTCCAGACTCCAATGGATTCCCGCGGCTTTTTTCTTGCTTATGCCTCTCCCTCAACTCCCCGCATACAACTTCAACCCCGTCCACCGTGCCATCCGCGCAAAATCCTTATCCAGCGTAAACACACTCGCCCCATGCTCCAGCGCAATCGCTCCAATTACCGCGTCCGTCGTCGTTAAACTAACGCCTTTGCTCCTGCACAAACGGAAAATCACCGCCGCTTCGCGGTAGGTACCAAATCCCTGTGGTTCCAAGAAATCCCATTGCTCAAGATAGCCCCCGATGCGAGCAGCGTCGCGCGTCAACCCCTGCAGCACCTCTGCCACCACAATTCCCGTCAACGCAAACGGTTCCGCCTGCGCGATCATTCGCCCTAACGCATCTCCCGCACGTCCCGGCCTGGCGCTAAAGAAATCCACCCACACCGAGCTATCTACCAGGATCAACCGCGATTCCTCCGCATCACCTTCAAATCCCCCTTCCAGATCCCGGTCCCATAGTGCTTCAGAATCCCCTTCCGGCTCTCAGACCGCACCAGCAACTCCAGCGCCCTGTCCACAATCTCCCGCTTCGTCTTCAGCCGTGTCAGCTTCCGCGCCTTCTTCACCAATTCTTCATCAATCACAATATTTGTTCTGCCCATACCCACAGCATACACCATTTCCACACAATCTGGTGTATATGTCGGCGCACGGCGTCACGGCCAGGCGTCAGTGGCAGACGGGACGACCGGTGTACGAGCCTCGTAAGCCCGCAAATAGGCTTAAACTCAGAGAGCCGTTGATAGAGATAGCAAAAAAAGGAAGACCGCTATCACGGCACAGAATCGAGGAACCTCGTGAATAAGATTACCGCTGCTATCCTCCTGCTGCTGTTGTCCGCGTATGCGTGGGGCGGGTCAAAACCAAACCCGGCAGAACCCAACCCGGCGGACTACACCACAACTGTTCATGTCAGCGCATGCCACCTAAGCTTTGTGTCTCTCAACACACTCCAAAATCTAGATGTCGTCATTAATGGAAAGGCATTCGAGCTGCAAGCTGTGTCAAATGACGGTGTATTGGGACTCGGCGACTACAAAGCGAAGCTCGTTCAAGATGTGCACAAGACCGCGTATGAATCGTCGCAAACCTACGAGTTTCTGTTCTCTGACATGAAAGTCAGAAAGTTCTCGGTGATCGGGCAATCCGAGTAAGAGGCGAGTGCCCCACTTGTCGCTTTCACTCGTGGCTGCTTTGATTCTGTCCGCCTCTGTCAGGGCCGGTGGCGGGGGGTGCCCCATCCTTGCGGGTTTGGTTCACGCAAGGGTGGGTCTTCCTCTTCCGTCCTAAGCGCGCGGGTCATGGCGTTTCCTTGATTAGCCAAAATCCCCGGTCTTGTACGTTACTTCAACGCGCACCAAACAAAAGACTTGCAGTTTATCCTTGAAAAATAGTAACGATATGTTATAGTATTAGTGTCGATTAGGGCGCGGCTTCTGTCCGCGCTCCCGCAAGCCATGCGCCTCCGCCGCGCGGTCCTTATAACTTCCCCAAAATCTCCCCTTCCCTCCAGATTACTTCTTTATAAAGGGCGCCCTCTTCCAACTCCTTCAGAATCAACACTTCTACAACTGTTGATTCCACTTCACTTTAAGTCCTGTATCAGCAACACTTACGAAAAACCCCAGGGGGAGGTCCCCATCTCCACCCCAAAGTTTTTCAACTCGTCACTAGCCCCTCGCCGCTCCTGTGCACACGCAGGAATCCCCGCAACCCCATTCCCCTCTATGCTTTATTTCATAACTCCTGGACACCCCCGGTGGGGGGTACCAGCCAGTCTTCTCTGCGCAACCTCAGGGCACTCTGCGTCTCTGCGTTATCCTTTTCCGTCGTTCCGCGCCAGGTCTTTTCGTTGCTTCCTTACCTCCTTACCTCGCCGTTTCCTGCTCCAGTGCTACCATGCCCAGCGCATCCAGGAGCCGTCCATGCCTAAACCCTTACTTTCCACCCTTCTCCGCACCGTCGTTCTCGCGTCCTTCGCGGCCAGCGCTCTCTCCGCCCAAACCGCACCTTCCTCATCCCCGCTCCGCGTCGGCATCGCCGGCCTCGTTCACGGGCACGTCGGCGGCTTTCTCCAACAAAATCTCCATCGCACCGACATCCAAATCGTCGGAGTCGCCGAAGCCGACACGAAGCTCGCGTCGTTCTACGAATCGAAGTTCTCGCTTCCACACAACATCTTCTTCCCCACCGTCGATGAGATGATCGAGAAGACCAAGCCGCAAGCCGTTCTCGTATACACAAATACATTCGATCATCGCAGCGTAGTCGAAGCCTGTGCTCGCCACGGCATTCCCGTCATGATGGAAAAGCCTCTCGCTGTCAGCAACGATGACGCCCGAGCCATGCAAGCCGCTGCGCAGCGTGCCAAAATTTCCGTCCTCGTAAACTACGAAACAACCTGGTACCGCAGCAACCGCGCCGCCTACGATCTCGTCCACGACAACTCCATCGGCGACATCCGCAAAGTCGTCGTCCACGACGGACATTCCGGCCCGAAAGAAATCAACGTCGAGCCCTGGTTCCTCAACTGGCTCACCGATCCAAAACTCAACGGCGCTGGCGCCCTCTTCGATTTCGGATGCTACGGCGCCGATCTTATGACCTGGCTGATGGACAACCGCAGACCAGACACCGTGACGGCTGTCACGCAGCAAATCAAGCCGGACATTTATTCTCGTGTGGATGACGAGGCCACGATTGTTCTGACCTACCTGAAGGCTCAAGCGATTCTACAGGCTTCCTGGAACTGGCCTTTCGACCGCAAGGACATGGAAGTCTACGGACAGACCGGCTACGCCATTACCGTCAAACGTGATTCCGTCCGCGTGCGCCTCGCAAAGCAAGACGAAAAGTTAATAGACGCGAAGCCGCTGGATCCGAGAGAGAGCGATTCCGTAAATTATCTGCGAGCGGTAGTTCTGGATGGAATGCAACCGCGAGGACTCTCCTCGCTCGAAACCAATATGATTGTCACGGAAATTTTAGACGCCGCGCGCCAATCCGCCGCCACCGGCAAGACGATTCGCCTTGCGGATAAACAATGAACGAACGATCTGGAGTGCGGCAGCCCTGCTGCCGCTTTTCTCACCAACCCGCACGACTCTCTATTTGGCGCAGCGGAATAATGCATGCCAGCGCGCCGGATGCGTGCCTTATTTTGCGTGAACGGGACTATCAAGGACGTCGCGAACTTTTTGAACGAGCGCCCCCGGCGTAAATGGCTTCTGCAAAAATGACAGTCCTGCCTCCAGAACGCCGCCTTGCGCCAGCACGTTGTCCGTATAACCAGACATATAAAGCACGCGCGTCCGCGGATGGCGCCCGGTAATCCGCTGGGCCAGCTCGCGTCCGCTCGTTCCCGGCATGATGATGTCCGTCAACAGGAGATGAATTTTCCCGCCATGCTTCTCGGCGAACTGCTCCGCTTCCTTCGTACTCTTTGCGGCCACCACCGAATATCCTTTGGCGGAAAGAATTCTGCTGGCCAGTTCGCGCACGGCTTCTTCGTCTTCCACCAGCAGGATTGTCTCGCTGCCCTTGCCTCCGGCGGGAAGTTCCACTGTTTCCGGCTTGGCTTCCAGTTGCGCCACCACGCGTGGCAGATACACCTTGAACGTGCTTCCTTTGTTGGGCTCGCTGTACACCCAGATGTATCCCCCGCTTTGCTTCACGATCCCGTAAACGGTGGACAGCCCGAGCCCCGTTCCCTGCCCGCTCCCTTTCGTCGTGTAGAACGGCTCGAAAATATGTGCAACCGTCTCTGGGCTCATGCCGATACCACTATCGGAGACGGCCAGCATTACGTATGGACCGGGCTTCACCGAAACGTGATCGCGCGCGTACGTCGAATCCAAATCCACGTTGAACGTTTCCACCGTCAACCGCCCGCCCTTCGGCATGGCATCGCGCGCGTTCACCACCAAATTCATGATGACCTGCTCGACTTGGGCCGGATCCGCTTTCACGTTTCCCACGTTTGCGCCGCACCGCGTCACCATCTCGATGTGCTCACCCATCAGCCGGCCCAGCAGCTTATCCAGCCCCAGCACAATGGCGTTCAGGTCGATAACCTTCGGCTGCAAAACTTGTTTACGGCTGAAAGCCAGCAATTGGCGGATCAACGTGGAAGCGCGCTCCGCCGCATTCTCAATTTGCTGAATATCTCCGCGCAGATCCGGCTGCATCCCCGTGCGCTGTTCGGCAAGCTCCGCATAGCCCTTGATGATCGTCAAAAGATTGTTGAAGTCATGCGCGATGCCGCCCGCGAGTCGCCCGACGGCCTCCATCCTTCGGGACTGCTGCAATTGATTCTCCAGCAGCTTTCGCTCCGTGATGTCGACGATGATCCCTTCCATGACAGGATGGCTGTAGCTCCCCGAAACCACCACGGCCGTGTCGCTCACCCAGATAACCGCTCCATCCTTGCGCACGATCCGGTATTCCGCCTGGAAACGTTCACCGCGCAGGCTCGCTTCTTCGGCCGCCTCAATCACGCCGTGATCCTCTTGCGGAATGTGGCGCGTCCAATCTCGAGAGTTAGCAAGCCATTCGTCCTGCGAGTAGCCCGTTATGGCTTCGACTTGCGGGCTGATGTAGTGCCATTGGCCATTGATCCCGAGCTCCGCGATGTAGCTGATCGCGGCAACCTGTTCCACCAGCGTCTGGTATTTGTTTTCCGCGTCGGCGCGCGCCTTCTCTGCTTCTTTTCGCGCGCTGATATCGTGGCCGATGCACGCGGTAACGCCATTGGCGAGCGAAGTTATGGCCATCTCTACAGGAAAGATCGTTCCATCCCGCCGCCGCAAGTTGATTTGTCCGGACCATTTGCCTTTCGCCTCGAGCGAATTCCGAACCAGCGGCCGGAAGGTGGTGACATCGCGCGGGTCATAAATTTCCCGCCAGTTCAAGCCCAGCATGGCCTCCGGACTTTCGTATCCCATCATCCGCGCGAACGCCGCATTGACGTACATGTGCTTTCCGTCCTCGCCCAAAATCGAGATTCCGTCGGCCGTAGAATCCATAGCCAGCGCCTGCCGCCGCACCGTCTCCGCGGTTTTTGCTTCCCGGTATCCGCTGATGCCGACCCGCACTGCGAAGCACAATATAGAAACGCCAAGAAGTGAAAAGCGAAGAACGCGCCATTCCGAAGGAAATTGCGCTACCTGCACCAGAACAATCAATGGAGCCAAGACGAAGAATGCGTTGGTCAGGATGACTCCGCTAAAGGTCTTACGACTGATTGTCCGCGCGGTTTGCGATTCCGGCGACGGCTGCCATCGGGCTGCCCAGAACGCGGCCCAAAGAAACGGCAGCGTGTAGCACAGGTCAACAAGCGTTCCTGTTGGCGCAGCCTTTAGGGAGTGCAGATACGCGGACAAAGCGGAGCTAGCCGTAAAGATGAAGAAATACAGCGCAAAACCCGCATACAAATTGCGAATGGATGGAGTCCGTGCACGGACAATTTGGATGCAGGCCAGCGCGAGGATGACACTTTCTTCGCCAAACTGCATCCAAAGCTGGCGCACGTAAATGCTCTGCTGCTGAAGCTGCCGCGAAGGCAAATAGTTAAGACCAAGAAAAACGAAAAAGAAAACAATTACGATCTGGATGAAATCTAGAAGAAATTCGGGTTCGAAACGCGCCGAGTCCTTGTCCTGATCGAGGAACAGCACCATCGCAAAGAAAATCCCATGCAGACTGAAGAAGAACCGCACAGTGGACCCGGGGGTCGGGATGGTATGCAGAACGAGTTCGTAATACATCCAGCCGAGGTTTGCCAGTCCCCAAGCGGCCATGCCGCAGCTCACCAGCGCCCAGAACGGCCGAGCCATGCCCCGCGCCCGCCGCGCCGCGCCCAGACATGTTATGGCCGCCAGTGCGCTTGCCGAAACCTGCAGAAGATTCGCGAGAAGAGTGCCCGCAGGAGACACCCCGAGAAATAGCACTTGCGCGAAATGAGCGCCGACAAGGGTGGCTGCAAGAATGAGGAGCTTTCGGGGCATTCCTGCTAGTTCTCTTTCAGAGTTGGAGACGGGTGATTCTTAAGTGTCCAGTTTAACCGAATTAGTAGACGGACACGGACCCGTTGCCAGGTACGTGTCGTGGCATGCAACGGGGCAAACAGGCCCGCAGAGTCGTCCGACAGCTGGGGCTCAGGACGGGTCTGGACTCGGCGCATGCCTAAAATCTCCTCCGTCTGCAAGGTGCTAAACTTTGAATCGTTTGAATGCGTCGCTAAGAACACATTCACAATCGTCCATGCAGCCATGTACAATCTTCAAGCATCCAACCCGCATGGCCACCACTCAGCCAAATCCAAGCATTACCCCGCGCGAGATTTTGAGCGCTTGGGGAAAAATCCTGGGCGGCAAAGCGCCGATGCTCTCCATCGAAATTACGCGCGAATGCCCGCTCAGTTGTCCCGGCTGCTACGCTTACGGCGATGCGCACCTGGGCGGCGGCAAACTCCTTACCGACTTGAACGATTTCCGCGGAGACGCGCTCGTTAATGGCGTCTTAGACTTGGTGCGGAAAAACCGGCCGATGCACGTGTCCTTGGTCGGTGGCGAGCCGCTCGTTCGCCATCGCGAACTGAGCGCCATCCTGCCTGCGCTGAGCGCCATGGAAATCTTCTCGCTCGTTGTCACTAGCGGCGTGATCCCCATCCCGCTGGAGTGGATGGATCTGCCGCGCGTTCGAGTGGCTATCTCCGTCGACGGCCTGCCGGAACACCATGACATACGCCGGAAGCCTGCCACGTACGAGCGCATCCTAAAGAATATCGATGGACGCAAAGTCAACGTCCATTGGGTGATTACCCGTCCGATGCTCGAGCGGCCCGGCTATTTGGAGGAGTACGTCGCGTTTTGGAATGACCGCCCCGAGGTCGATCACCTTTGGGTGAGTCTGTACACGCCGCAGATCGGTGAAGAGAGTGCGGAAAAGCTCACTCTCGAGAACCGGCAAGAAATAGCTCGATTCTTGCCGTCTCTGGTGCGAAAATATCCCAAGTTTTTAATGAACGATGGCATCGCGCGAGCGTTCCTCCATCCCCCGGAGAATCCTTCCGACTGTCTTTTTGCGAAAATGTCCGCGAATTATTCTGCGGATCTGGAGACGCGCGTCGAACCTTGCGTCTTCGGCGGCACTCCCAATTGCGCGGAGTGCGGATGTGCGGCCAGCAGCGGCTTGCACTGGATTCGCAGCGTAAAAGTCGCTGGTCCACTCCGCGTCGGACATTTTGTGGGCGGTTCGGTTGGTGTCGGCTCGCTCGTGAACCGAGTACGCCGCCGCGCGGAGAAGCCATCGCGGTGGGGCTCGAACCCTCCTCGAAGTGGCAAAAAGCCTGAATTAGTTCAGATCGCGACCTAGTTCGGTCTGGCCTCGATGGAGGCCTTCAGCGCTTTCGTTACTTCCCCAGCGATGTCGTCCTGGACCATCAAGATGTCGTCAAACGGCCGATCGTAGCTTTCCGACCACACCACGTAGCCACTGTCCCCGCGAATCAATCGCGCATCGACCCGCAGCCTATCGCCGGACTTGCGCACGCTCCCATCCAATACGTAAGCGACGCCCAACGCCTTGGAGATATCGGCGATGGTTATTTGTGAAGTTTCTTTTGAGCGGGGCCATAGTTTGGTTTTGAAATAGAACGAGGACGTGGGCGGCGGTACGCGAAGGCCGGGGATCTTGCTGAGTTTGTCGATCAGCTCCTCAGTCATGCCGTCGGCGAAGGGCTCCTGGTTCATGGCGTCCGTCAGGTCGAGAAACGGCAGCACGGCGATAGAGTTCGGTGGTTGCGGAGCAATGGCGGCTGAAGCTGAGGAATTTTTGTTTGCGAGCTTGCCGTGAAACAAGAGGGCGACGACGAGCGCGAGGCAAAGCGCCGCGCCGATCGCCCACAAGTAGCCGCCTATGAGGAGCGCGCCGGACTTTTTCCGACTCTGTGGCGCGTCGGCAGCTTGCAGCGTTGGAGCTTCGTTGTTCGTATCTTGCGGAGAGCCCACCTGCGCATTCGTCTGCGTGCTCGTCTGGGCGACGGACTGATCCACCCAGGAACTCACAGCCGCCACCATCCGATACCCCAGTCGCGGGACGGTCGCAATGTACGTGGGCTGTTTCGGGTCGTCGCCGAGCAAGCGCCGGAGCGAGGTCACGGCCTGATAGACAGAATCTGGAGCGACGGTAACGTCGGACCAAACCTGGTCGAGCAAGTCATCGATGCTGACCACTTGGCCTGCGTGCTCCGCGAGGCATAACAGCAGCCGCATCGTCCGTACCTCGACCCGCGCAGTCTCTCCATTCCGAGAAATCTCGCCGGATGATGGATTGACGCACCAACTGCCGATGCGAAGCCGTGTCGCAGTTTGGCGTTCCATACGGGATCGGTGATTACTCTCCGCGCCAGAAATGTGGCGGCATCCTACACCGTCCCGGGCCTGTGAGCAGCGGCGCTAGCCGAGTATACCAACACCGCGGAAAAACGCCGACCACGTTCCGGCTGGTGCGCTTAGTGACGGTACCTTACTCTCTCCGCGGTCGATGCAGCGTGATTTCAGAAGTATTCAGAACGTTTCAGGCGACGCTCAGGACTTCTCGGGTTTCACCTGCATATCGTAAACCGTCGCTCGCTTCCACTACCTTGCGAGTCACAAACAAATCAGACGCGAAAGAGAGGATATCGAATGGCTGGAGATTCTGCAGCTGCGCAGTGGGGGCCCCCGTTTGGGAGAGGAAACGCTCTATTGGCGATCGCGGTGGGCGGCGGGATTGCCGGGACTTTGGACCTTTTACAAGCCTGCATTCTATTTGGGTGGGACATTCCGCTCGCGATTGCCGGCGGCCTGCTAGGCCCGGCCGCCTTCCAGGGAGGCGCCGGCACTTATGTTCTTGGCGTCGTGCTGCACTTCTTTATCGCCTGTTCGGCGGCGGCTGTTTACTACGGGGCGAGCCTCAAGCTGAGCTTTTTGAAGGAGCACCCACTGGTGTGCGGCTTGTTCTTTGGCGCCGCCGTGGAAGATGTAATGAGGTTTATCGTTTTGCCGCTTTCCGCGCTTCACGCTAAGGGCCCGTACACCCGTCATGACCTGATGCTCGGGTTGGCGGTTCACATGGTGGTGGTCGGGTTGCCGATTTCGTTTAGCGTCCGGCGGTTCGCGAAATAGAGGCGCGTTTTTAGCGGCTCTCGAAGGGATAACGATCCTGCGCCTGGACGGCTGCAGCGACGCGCCGACGCAGGGCAATCGTGTCGACCGGAGCGCGCTTGCCGAAGCGCTTCAAGACAGCCATTTGCGTGGTGAGCATATCACCGTCGTGGACAGCGGCAATGGCGCGCTTGGCTTCATGCTCGACGCGTTCGGCGGCGTCTGCAATCAGCACCCTCGTAGCGTCTATCATCGTCTGCGTGGCAGCTTCGCCTTTGGCCGCGGCTGCTTTTTGCGTGCGAAGAAGCGCCGACTCCATTGCATACACTTCCATGACCACGTTAGACAGTGCTCCGATGAGTTCCTGCTCTTCCGCCAGTTTTTCGCGGAATTTCTGGACAGCGCCGCCCGCTGCCTGCAAAAACATTTTCTTGGCGTTGGCCACCACGCGAGCTTCCTCGGCAAGCACCCCTTCCGGCGCTTCTTCAAACGATGGTCCAGCGAGGATTTCATCCGCCAGCTTCATCGCCGCGGGGATTAACGCAAGCTGCCCGCCCATCGCACGCTTCATCAGCATCTGAATAATGAGCATGCGGTTGATTTCGTTTGTGCCTTCAAAAATCCGATTGATCCGCGAATCGCGGTACGCGCGACACACCGGGTAATCCTCATGAAAGCCGTAGCCGCCGAACATTTGCACGCCTTCGTCGACGACATAGTCCAGCATCTCGCTTCCATACACTTTCGCGATGGAACTCTCGATCGCGTATTCCTCGAGGACTTTCATTGTGTTCTGGATTTTGTCTCCCGAGCCCGAAGCCGCCACCATAGCCGCCTCGATGTTTCCGGCCGAGCGGTAAACCATCGACTCCACGCCGAAAATCTGAATGGCCATTTCCGCCAGTTTTTCCTTCATCAACCCGAAATCGCCGATGGACTTGCCGAAGGCCTTTCTCTCTTTCGAATATTTGGAGGAATCTTGCAGCACACGCTTTGAGCCGCCAACTGCGGACGCCCCAAGGGTGAAGCGGCCGGCGTTCAAAATGTTGAACGCCACGATGTGGCCGCGGCCGATTTCATGCAGCACGTTTTCCCTCGGCACTCTGCAATTCTCGAGGAAGATCGGCGTCGTCGAGCTGCCGTGAATGCCCATCTTGTGCTCTTCGTTTCCTGGCTTGAATCCAGGAAAAGTTCGCTCGACGATGAAGGCAGTGAATTTTTCCCCGTTGACCTTCGCGAAGACAATGTAAACATCCGCGAATCCGCCGTTGGTAATCCACATTTTCTGGCCATTCAAAATGTAATGGGTGCCTTCCGGATTGAGTTCCGCGCGAGTCAAGGAGTTCTGCGAGTCAGATCCAGCCTGCGGCTCGGAAAGACAATACGCACCGATCCATTCGCCTGAAGCCAGCTTGGGCAGATACTTTTTCTTCTGCTCCTCGTTTCCGAAATAGACGATGGGAAGCGTCCCGATGCCCGAGTGCGCCCCGTGGGTCACCGCAAACCCACCATAGATGGAAAGCTTTTCTGTCAGGACTGTCGTAGCGATTTTGTCGAGACCTGCTCCTCCATACTCTTCCGGAATTCCTCCGCCCAGCAAGCCGACTTCTCCGGCTTTTTTCACCAGCTCCGGCATCAACCCCGACTTCTTGTTCTCCAGATCTCTCACCAAGGGCAGCACTTCGTTCACGACAAATTCCTCGGCCGTCTGCCCGATCAGCTTCTGGTCGTCTGTTAGATCCGCAGGCGTAAATACCTCCTGCGGAAGCGGTGTCTCGAGGAGAAAACTTCCGCCCTTGGCGGCTGGTTTGGTAATCGTTGCGGTGGCCATCATGGTCTCCTTGTCGCGCTGCTAAGTGGGACAGACTTCCGACTGTCTCTCTTCACCATCAACAAAATTGCGATTCCTCGCGTGTCTACGCCGAACCTATGTCACAAGCCCTTCTGCGGGCGTCTCGATTGCCAGTGGATGATGTCCGAAAAATCGCGGTACACCCCATTTTACTCCTGCGCATGGGAGTAGGTAAACAGGGTTAAACCGGCGAGTTTAGATAGCGAGGAAGACGCCAAAGAAGTCCGAAAGGCCTTGCGTCCAATAGACAATCAAATAACTCTTGATAAATACAGACCGCGTTTTACAGTCGCTCCAAAATCCCCGCGGCTCCCATGCCGCCGCCGATGCACATGGTGACCATGCCGTAGCGGGCGTTGCGCCGCTGCAGTTCGCGCAGAATTGTTGCAGCAAGCTTTGCGCCAGTGCAGCCAAGGGGATGGCCAAGCGCGATGGCTCCTCCGTTCGGGTTCACGCGCGCGGGATCGAGTCCTGCCTGCTGAATCACCGCCAGCGATTGGGCCGCAAACGCTTCGTTCAATTCGAACACCGCGATGTCGTTCAGCGTAAGCCCCGCCAGCTTCAGGGCTTTGGGAATCGCCGCAACCGGCCCGATCCCAAACTCTTCCGGCAGTACGCCAGCCGTGGCATACGCCACAAAACGCGCCAGCGGTTTCAGCCCCAGCGCTTTCGCTCGCTCGTCGCTCATCACCACTGCCGCTGCCGCGCCATCGCTCATCTGCGAGCTGTTCCCCGCCGTAACCGTTCCCTTCACATGAAAAGCCGGCTTGAGCTTCGCCAGAGCCTCCATCGAAGTGTCCGCGCGCGGTCCTTCGTCGGTTTCAAACGTAAAAGTTTGTGTCGCCGCTTTTGCCGCCGACTTTCCCTTAGCACTCCCCGAAGCACCGCTTGAAGAAGATCCGTTACCGTTCGGCACCGCCGTAATCTTCACTTCCACCGGCACCGTCTCTTCCTTGAAATGCCCCGCCGCGATAGCCGCCAGTGCCTTCTTGTGCGACTCGACGGAAAATTGGTCCGCCTGCTCCCGCGTAATCCCAAACTTCTTCGCGATATTCTCCGTCCCAAGCCCCATATTGATGTACGCGTCCGGATTGTGATCCACCAACCACGGATTCGGCGAAACTTTATTCCCGCCCATCGGCACCATGGTCATCGATTCTGTCCCGCCAGCCACAATCACCTGGGCTGATCCCGCGCGAATCCGTTCCGCCGCAATCGCAATCGCCTGCAACCCCGAGGAACAGAACCGGTTTATCGTCATCGCCGAAGTCTCAATCGGCAGGCCGGCGCGCAACGCTGCAATTCGCGCGACGTTCATCCCCTGCTCGCCTTCCGGCATCGCGCACCCGAGGATCACGTCATCAATTTCCTTCGCATCCAGTCCCGGGACGCGCGCCAGCGCTCCCCTGATGGCAAGCGCCGCCAAATCATCAGGGCGCGTCGCCCGCAACGACCCTTTAAATGCTTTTCCAACAGGGGTACGAACAGAAGAAACGATTACAGCTTCCGGCATGGCGAACTCCTTAACGAACGGCTGAAAGGCACCGCAAACGCTATTGTTGGCCGCAGTTTGGGAAAAAGCAAATTGGAGAACGTTCGCTCGAACCATCTCCGCGTGGCTGCCGCCGGACACATCGGTTCCACGCAGAGGTCAGAACAACTTATTTTGTTGCCGTCTACTTGTGGCCCAGACTCCACACGTATGCTGCGAGCGCTGACACCTGGTCGGGTGTAAGCTGGGCGCCACCCATCGCCGGCATTGGGCTGCGATATTGTTTAGGTTGCGGCACACCCTCGGTTATCGTTTTCTTGATTCCCGCGTAGCTGCCGTCGCTCCACAACCACTTCTTCCCTGTTAGATCGGGACCTAAAGGCGAGCCCCCACCGCTTGCGCCGTGGCACCCCGTGCACGCCGCTCCGCCCACTTGTCCGCGGTAAATGCGTTCACCGAGCGCCACCATTTCACGCGTCGCTCCTTCGGGAACGGCACCACCGGCAGTTGTTGCCGCGCCAGCATCTGGATGTGTGCCCTCCGGCGGATTCGCGGGAGCTTCGACGATTTCGCCTGCCGGAGCTGTGGAGCTCGGGCACGGGGTGACATTCGCGGCGCCGTCGCCAGAAACACCGCGATAAACGACTCTGTAGATTCGTCCGCGCACGTCGTCGGAAATGTACAGTGATCCATCTGGTCCGACCGCAAGACCGTCCGGACGGTGGTCCGCTTTATCCGGCGATTTCACCGCCCCCGCGAAACCATCCGCAAATATTTCGCACCCACCAGAGGCGTGGTCTCCCGACATCGGCTGAAAAACAACGTTGTATCCGCCTTGCGGATAAGGGGCGCGGTTCCACGAGCCATGGAACGCGATGAACACTCCCTTTCGGTAGCGCTCCGGGAATTCTTTCTTGTCGTAGCGAACCATCCCATTCGGCGCCCAATGCGCTGGAAAAGCGGCAGCCGGGGCGAGCTTGTTCGCACACACGCCGAGCGTTTTGCCGGCGTCTCCGCCATATTCCGGCGCGAGTACCAGTTTTTGCGCGAACGAGTCGTAGTAGCACTCGGGCCACCCGTAGTCGCCACCCTGTTTCAAGAGCAGCACCTCTTCAGCTGGGAGTGTCGCCTCCTCGTCCGCCTTATAAAGATCGGGCCAATTCGTGTGCAGTTGATCTCGTCCGTGCTGCGTTACAAACATGCGGCCGCTTGCGTCAATCGCGAAGCCTTCCCCGTTGCGGATCCCTGTAGCGAACCGCTCCGCTTTTGAAAAGGCTTGGTTGGTTTTATTGGCGTCATACCGCCAGATTCCGCCGCGCGTCTCAAGTTCCGTGCACGGATTCGCTCCCGGCGATTTGAGCGTGCGGTTTTTCAGCTGGCACGAATTGGTCGCGCTGGCCACGTCCACAAACATCGCTCCTTCGCCATTGATGATAAAAGGATGCATCGGATGGTCACCGCCTAGCGGCAATCCCGAAACGATCGTGACAGGAGGATCTTTCGGCACAATGGATCCTGCGGCCAGCGCATATCGCACGATGCGATCGTTGATCTCCGCATAGATCGATCCCTTGTACAGGCCGATTCCGGTGCCGCCGGCTCCGCCACTCTGCACGGTCTCCCCAAAGCGCTCGTTTACGTCGGCTTTGCCCGCACCAGACTTGTCTTGCAACGCGACCAGGAAACCGCCGTCATGCGGCTTGTCGTTCCCGTAATATTCGCCCGACCAGGTGTTCGCATAAACCACGCCGCTCGGCGCAACCACCAAGTGCCGCGCATGACCAATGCCGTCCGCGAAAATCGTCGCGCAAAATCCAGCGGGCAGCTTCAGGCCGCTATCGTCGTTCGGGCACGCCTCGCTCGCAGCCCCGGCTGCCGCCTTGGCGCGGTTCTCAGCCGACAGCAAGGAACTGCCCAGATACAAAGCGGCGAACGCCGCCACGGCTAGCACGAGCTTTTTGTACAAATCGAAGATTTGCATTGGACCCTCCCGAAGATCGAGGACGAAAAACACCAACACGGAAAGCCGCCAAAATATACCACAGCTTGTGCAGTGGCCCGTGGGACGCGCTCTTGAAATCCCGGCTTGATCTAAAGCTCTCGAAGGTCACATGCAAGCTTTCGAGCAGGCCGCGAATGAACTCCAGAATGGTTTCCACTTCCGTTTCCAGGATGAACTCCATCAACAACTGCCCGGCGGAATTTACTTGTTCAAAGTGCAGAGTTGTTCAATTCACCTTGGGAGGCGCGGAATGAGTTTTCTGGAGCGCGACCCACTGTTCAATGCGCTCTTTGAGTACATCCATCGGCAAAGCGCCTCCGTCCAAGACTTCGTCGTGGAAAGCTCGAAGATCGAATCTGTCTCCGAGTTGATCCTTGGCGTACTGGCGCAATTTAAGAATTTCGAGTTGGCCAATTTTGTAGCCTAAAGCCTGGGCCGGCCAGGCGATGTAGCGGTCGGTTTCCGATTGAACGCTGACCTCGTCCTCCGGGGAATGATCGTGGAAAAAGTCGACGACCTGCTGGCGCGTCCAATGCTTGGAATGTAAGCCGGTGTCTACCACAAGCCGTATGGCACGCAGCATGTCGGCCTGCAGGTGGCCGTAGTAACTGTAGGGATCCTGATAAAAGCCAACCTCTTTGCCGAGGCGTTCCGCATACAGCGCCCAACCTTCGGTGTAAGCAGTAAAAGATTCGTTTTGGCGGAAGGGCGGCAGCCCCGGCATCTCCTCCGCTGTCGCGATCTGCATGTGATGCCCAGGCACACCTTCGTGGTAGGCAGTCGTTTCGATATCGAGAAGTGAGCGCTTTTCAAAATCTCCCGTGTTCACCATCACATGTCCGGGGCGCGAACCATCCAAAGCCGGATGTAGATACTGTGCACCCGACGCTCCCTTTTCCCGGAACTCTTCCACCGGCAGCACATCCAATTTCGCTTTTGGCAAATGCCCAAAAAGTTCCGGCAGCTTTGGATACATCTGATCGATGTACTTGGTGTAAAGGTCCAATATCTCCTTCCGCGAATGGGCGTGGAGTTTCGGGTCCGCTGCAATAGCAGCATTGAAAGACTTCAAATCTTTGTAGCCCAACGCAGCCGCCACCTCTTTCATGCGCCCTTCGATTTCCTTTACCTGCGCTAGTCCGAGTTGGTGGATCTGGTCTGGTGTGAGATCCGTAGTCGTGCTCTCTTTTACTCGAAACGCGTAGTAATTGTCGCCATCTGGCAAGGACCATACACCGACTTCCGTTCGCCCGTGCGGCGCGTAGTCCTCGCGCACAAATTTTGTAAAACGCGCATAGGCCGGGAGAACTGCATCCCGGATGGCCCCAATGCCCTGCTCGCGCAGTCGCGTTTGCTCCCCCTCGGGAATGGATTTGGGAAAATTCTTAAAGGGTTGAGCAAACGGAGAATCGCTCGGTGCCTGGATGGCAATGCCATTGGTCTGATCTGCAACCTTTTCCAGAATAAAGCGGGGGGGCATCAACTTATCGGCCATGCCCTTCTGCATCTGCAGGATGGTTTGATCGAGCAAGCGCGGCATTTTTCTTAAGCGCGAAATATAGTCCTCGTAATCCTTGACGCCCTGGAAGGAGATAACTGTCGGCAGTTGGGGCAACTCAAGTTGCCAACCGTTTTGCTGATCAACCGGCATCTCCCAGGGCTTGAAACGCGCCGCTTCGAGCCCCATTTTCAGATCGTGAACCATCAATCGCTTATTTAAGATTTCCTGCGCCGGGAAGCCGGTGGTGTCGATTGCTTCAAACCGTGTTAGGAATTTCTGCGTTTCCAGCAAGTCCTTGTCGATGAACTCCTGCGAAAAATCATCCAACTGGTCGTTCCATCGCTTGTCCCCCAGGATGGAGGCATACACTGGACTCGTGCGGAGGTTGTATTCCCATTGCTCGGCGAGGAGATCGTTAAGCGCCTTACGCCGGGCTTCCAGTGAGGAGGCTGTCTGTGCTGCGCTCAGTGCAGCGCAAACAAGAAAAGCGAAAACATTTGCGCAAACGCGTTTAGTTAGTGAAGGCATAAGGCTCCTGCCGTACGGCGCGGGTCGATCATTCGGGATGGCAATACTACGGGAACCAGAATTTTCTTATCGATCTCGAAAACTCCGCCATATTACACCCGCCTCGCCCGATCTCGACACCGTAAAGCGATTCTCACCGGTACCACTCGCCCCGCCAAAAAGTTAGCTCCTGAGTAGACAGATAACGGCCTTCCAACCTGCAGCCGCAATCCACATCACTTCTTGATCGCCGCTCCCTTCCGCGGAATAAAAATCGTCCCCGGCGGTGTAATCTTATTCACCACGGAAAAATTTTGCTGATTCAGCGCCAGCCCTATCCTCCCTCGCGAGTCGGTATAAAGCAGCGGGTCTCCCACCGGCACATCCATAAACGTCTTCACATAAGGGACGCTGAAGGGCTTTTTGTTCAACTGAACAATGATTTTGTCCCCTAGCGCGTAACCCAGCTTCTTGAATTCCTCGCCCGGTATATTGCTGATAAGCGATCCGTAGGGATCATCCAGGCCAATAATGTCGCCCAGGATCCCGTTGTCTGACGTGCTCGACACTTTCGGCGTGAGCTGTACCAACTGCGGAACCACCTCTCCTGCCAGAGTAAAGTCCCATCCTTCGGCCAGATGCGCTGCCGCCGGCGAAAAAATGTCCCGCCCATGAAACGTCGAAGAAACTTGCGGCTGCAGCATCCACCCCGTGTTCGTAATTTCCCGCGCCGAGTCCAATCCATCCCTGTCGATGACCGGGGTGATCAATCCATTGTCCGGCAGCACAAAATACTGACCCTTCTTCGTTTTTACGATCACAGCCTTCCGCGACGTACCCACTCCCGGATCCACAACCACAAGAAAAATCGTCCCTGCAGGATAATAGGGAGTCACACCCGCCAGCCATCGCGCCGCCTCTTCGATCTGGAAGGGGGTCACTTGATGCGTGATATCCATCAGCCGAGCGTCTGGCGCAATGCCCACAATCACCGCTTTGCACACCGCGACAGCATCATTGGCTGTCCCAAAATCCGTCATAAACACAATCGTCGGCCGCGCAGCCGCCCCTGCTTGCCCTGCCCCCGCTTTCTCGGCGGGTGTCTTGCCGCAAGCGCAGCAAAAAACAGTCCCTGCAAAAACCAATAGCGCGAAAATTCGAATGCGTGAAGCCATCGAGTCTCCCAAGTGAAGTAATTTTTTATAAATTCAGCGAAAGCCGTGCAGGTCTCGCTTTTTTCGGACATCGGAACGCAAATATCTGGACGGATCAACTTGCCTGAGCACATCGGGGCAGATGAAATTCGTCCATCCCCTCGAACGCGAGGCAGTATACAGGATGCTGGAGAGCCATGTCTCCCGCTGTTGCGCCCGGGCCAAGCCCATTCGCGCCCAATCCAATAATGTCGTTGGGTTTCTCATGCGCCTCCTTTACAATATTCGGGCTTCGTAAGAGAAGTTACGCAAGACCAAGCAGCCTGCCGCACCCAGAGAAGGCCCAGCCGCATTGCGTACGTGAATTACACAAAGAGGAGAACGACTGTGCTTCGAAGTTTAATCGTGGGTGTGTTTTTGTCCGTCTGCGCCACAGCTGCGCTAGCCGATCAGGTAACCCTCAAAAATGGCGATCGGCTCACCGGAACCATCGTCAAGTCCGACGCGAAAACTCTTTTGCTTAAATCCGACTTTGCGGGCGACGTCAACCTCCAATGGGATGCCGTCACTTCCATCATTTCCACGCAAGCCCTCCATCTCGCTTTAAAAGATGGCCAGACCATCGTAGGTACCGTCACCACGAATGACGGCAAATTTGAAGTCACCACCAAGGATACCGGCTCTGTCACCGCATCCAAGGACATCGTCGTCGGCGTCCGCGACGATGCAGAGCAAAAGGCTTATGACGATCAAATCGAGCGCCTTCGCCACCCGCACCTCACCGATTTCTGGAGCGGTCTCTTAGACACAGGCCTCAGCCTGACAAGAGGCAATTCGCAGTCGCTCACTTATACGCTCTCTGGCAAAGCGGCCCGGGTAACGGAAAGCGACAAGATCTCCATCTATTCCACTGCTATTTATAGCGACAGCACGGTGAACGGCGTCAGCTCGACCACTGCTCACGCCATTCGCGGAGGCATTCGCAACGACCTGAACATAAGCAACCGCTTCTTCATCTTCGGATTTACCGACTTCGAGTACGACCAATTCCAGGACCTCAATCTTCGCAATGTTCTTGGCGGCGGCTTGGGCTATCACGTGATCAAGACCAAGAGCACGATCTTCGATGTTTTTGGCGGAGGCAGCTATGACCAGGCGTTTTACGGTGCCACCGCCGCAACCACGACCGAGCCGGCCATGCCATCTGTTACACGCAAGACTGGTGAAGTCGTCCTCGGCGAAACCTTCAACTCGAAGCTCAACAGCCGCACCTCGGTTACCGAGCAGTTCAGCCTCTACCCGAACATCTCGGACACCGGCACCTACCGCTTCCAGTTCGATACCACCATCTCGACCAAGCTAAAAAACTGGCTCAGTTGGCAAGTCACCTACAGCGACCGCTACATTAGCAATCCCCTCCCCGGATTCAAGACGAATGACCTGATTCTTTCCACCGGCGTGCGCTTGACATTCGGCAAGCCTGTGTTCTAAATGAGTCGCACAAATACCTGTCGCATCTGCATTTAGACAAAGGAGGCAGGGCATGATTTATTCGCTCGTCGTTGGTCTTATCGCCGGCTGGCTCGCCGGAGTCGTCATGAAGGGTGGCGGCTACGGCATCATTGTGGACATCCTCCTCGGCATTGTCGGCGGCTGGCTTGGTGGCTGGCTTTTCGTCCGTTTGAACATCTGGCCGGCTGGAGGGATGATCGGATCAATCATCGTCGCTTTCATCGGCGCTGTTATTCTTGTAGGGATCACTCGCCTTCTGAAAAGAGCCTAGCGGGTCGTTTCCGAATCAATCCGAGGTTAGAAAATGATCGCGCTGCTGGAGGCGAACTCCTCCGTCGGCGCGATTTCCCCTCCTAATCGGCGTTGGAACCGAACCCAAGTCCCTTTCCTGACCCCCAAAGCTAGCCTTTTCGACCCCCGTTTTGATACGGATTAGCCTTAGCCTTCACAACTTAGCGGGAAAATCCGCACCTGTACTCCTGTACGGAGGGACAGGTCGCCATTTTCGCGTACAGGGAAAAACAGGCGAAAGTATGGGCGAAAGGTTAATCAGATATAATCTACTGATTCTAGACGAGTTACATTGTTTCAGAGTGGGTCATGAGAGTACTGATTCCATGGTTTGCACCCCAAAATGTGCCTTCTGTACCATCGCCTTTGCAACTCCCAAGGTGTCTAATGGGTCAGGTGAAAGTGACTGGACCAAAAGACAGGGCTCACGCATCTAAAGGTCAGGTTAACGAGAGAGCAAGCAAGTAGCTAGGGGGCGGTAAATGATCGGACAAGCGGGGACCAACGACAGAGGAACGATGAAGACCAAAGACAGCAAGCGTAAATGGATGTGGTGGTTCTTAGGGGTTGTGATCGCGCTCCAACTGTACTTTGTGCGCGAGCTCGTGGCCGCGTTTGCGCTTTTTGCGCTGGGCTTCGCCGCCATCGCTTTTGTGGTGATGAGCCTCTACATGCTTCAAAAGGTTTGGGAGACGGGCGTTCAGCGCGTCGCCGACAGCCAGCATCCAGTAGTTGATATAGCGCGGCGAGGTGTTAACGCCGTCGAAGACCTGGCGCGCCGCCCATTGCGCCGCCCAGGTTCAGCTGCGGCACGCTAAGCCGCCGGCAAGTTTCTGGTTTTTGCCAAAGCACACGCGGAGCTGCTCAGCCTGCCTCCTTCAGGTTGAACACAGACTCTGCGGAGAGTAAAAGAAGTAAGAGGCCAGCCGTCCTGAGAGAGCGGCTGGCCTTCTTCTTTTCCTCGCGCTCTTGATCGTCTTCCGGCTTCTTCCTTGGCTAAACCTATTTTTTCCAATGGCTTGCCTGCTTTCCGACTAAGATCGGCTCTGTTTACATCCTGCAGGAGCGGGGCGATGCCGCAACCGATAGAAGTTAAAAGCCAGTCCGAGCAACAGAGCTTGC
>Ga0074044_10001377_pt1 | contig 22005 bp, 26 predicted proteins | sample BogForMeECP23OM1_FD_94443 | JGI IMG/M metagenome (GOLD analysis project Ga0074044, IMG submission 94443) | Bog forest soil microbial communities from Calvert Island, British Columbia, Canada - Bog Forest MetaG ECP23OM1 | ecosystem: Environmental > Terrestrial > Soil > Wetlands ...
GGCGCCATGGACCTACGCCGGCACGAGATTGGCCTGCGCCAGATACAGGATTGTCGCGCCGAACGAAAGCAGGCTCACCCACACGCCGACTCCCAGCAGATAGGGAGAGCGAATCAGCTCAGGCAGCGCCGCAAACGCACTGCCGCCGACGCGCCGAGCGCCGGGTTGCGCACCTTGCCGTGCGCTGGCGCTGCGCTCGAGCCGGTAGACGCAGAGCACCGCCAGTTCCAGAAACACCACGGCCGCGATCAGCAGGTTGGTGGGCCCCAGCGGCACCGAAAGGCCGATCGTGATGACCGGGCCGAGCAGCGCGCCTGCCGTGCCCCCGGCGCCGATGAACCCGAACAGGCGCTTGCCTTGCTCGCTCGTAAACAGGTCGGCCATGAACGACCAGAACACCGCCACCACAAACAGGTTGAACACGCTGACCCAGACGAAGAACACGCGCGCCACGATCACGGTCTCCACGTCGAAGGTCAGGAGCAGCCAGAACAGCGCAAGGTTCGCGGCAAAGAAATGATTGACGATGGGGATGAAGCGGGCACGCGGCAGCCTCGCCACCAACGCGCCGTAAAGCGGCTGCGCGACCAGAAGTGTGACGAAGGTTGCCGTGAACAGCCAAGGCAAGGTCTTGACTCCGCCGGCGATCCCCATCTGGTCGCGCAGCGGTCGCAGCACGTAGTAGCCTGCGAGCAGGGTGAAGAAATAGCCAAACGACCATAGCGACGCGGCGCGCTCCTCAGGCGTGGCCGGCACCGCCCGCCATAGCCACTGACGCAAATTCACGGTGCCAGCGACAGCTTCTGCCTCAGCTCGGCCGCCGTCACCGGCTGCCCGTAGCCGGGCGCGCCGCGCTGGAACCGGCGCGCGTCGGCGAGTTTGCCGACAACGACCGGCTCAAAACCGGCATCCCGCACCAGGGCCGCGGCCACCTGCACCGCCTCGGCATCGTCGCCAGCGATCGGGATGGCAAGCTTCGGATCCGGGCGGTTCGCCTCGCGCGCGAAGATCATGTACGACATCGTATTGAATGCGCGCACCAGGTGCGTCCCCGCAAGATATTTCTGCGAGACTACGCCGATGCCGTCGCGTTCGACTTCGTCGGCGATCGGACCGTCGCGGGCCGCGGCGGCGTTGCCGGCGTCGAGCACGATCTTGCCCTTGAGCGCGGCGGCGTAGTCCTGGCCCAGCTGCGGCAGGGCGCCATAGGGTATGGCCACAAAGAGCACATCACCAAAAGCGATCGCCTCTGCCACCGTCCCGGCGCGGGCGAGCGGGCCCAATCCGGCTACCAGGTCCTTCAGTTCCTCGGGATGGCGCGACGAGAACAGCACCGGATGGCCGGCCTTGACCCACAACCCGCCGATCGTCCCACCGATGTGCCCCGACCCTATGACACCAATGCGCGATTTGCCGCCGCCAGCAGCCTGCGCGATGACGCGCGAGGGTCGCAGCGCCGCGGCGAGCGCCAACGCGCTGCCAGCGACAAGCATTTCACGGCGACCTCGGTCGCAAATCTCAGGCTTGACCATTCATACCTCCCGGCGATTGGGTTCTCGAGCTCCGTCGTTCATGACTTCACGACGGCTGGTACTCGTCACGGATGCACGCAAGCAGCAAAAACTGGCACTGAGCATAAGGCGATTCCCGTCCAAAGAAAAGCCGGCAACCCCGCTGCCTTGCGGCACGACTTGGTGCGCTTACAGTTCGCCCCCACCCCCGACCCCGCCGTGGACGCGTCCGGCGGACATCGGTGGACAGCTAATCTCTGGCAGCGGAACGAGGCCCGAGTTCAATCGTGGCCCGCAGGGCGCATCGAACGTCCGGGCTGCCCCCGCGCACCAGATTGGTTCGCGCGTCCGCCCGTATGACGGCGCCCGCCGCTCCGATGATCACCTCTGTGTTCTTGCCCACATCGCTGTCCGAGGCGCACGGGTCGATGAGCACGCCGCCCCAGCCGGTGTCAGGGCTCGCGCAAAAAGGCGCGTCGCCGCCTCGCAAGCTGGCGATCCGGCGCGGGCTTCTCAGCGCGTTGCCGCGCTGCCTCGGCCCGCGACCCGGAGCGGATTCGATCTAGGTTGCGCGGTGACGGGCAGCGGGCGGACCCCTACTCGCCCTCACAAGTCGAGGCTGTAGATGATCTCGCTGGGATTATCGTGACCAACCCTGCGCTCGAAGCCAAGGTCCGCGGCAAGTTTGCGCATCTCCTTGTTGCCAACAGCGTCGATTGAATACATGCGCTTGATGCCGCGTTGACGCGCGACTTCGATCAGGTGTCGCATCAGAAGATGGCCGAGGCCCCTGCCCTGCCATTCGTCGCTGACCACGCCTGCGCACTCGCAGCTGGCCCCATCGTCGCCGATGCAGAAGCGGCTCACTCCGATCTCGATCTTCTGACCCGACTCATGACGCAGGGCCACGAATGCCATGTCGCGGTCGTAGTCAATGTCAGTCAGTCGCCGAATCATGTCGTCGGTGACTTTGATCTGCCCCAGAAAGCGATACCCGCGCGACACCGTAGACAGACGCTCGATAAACTCGCGCTCGAGAGCGGCATCCTCCTTGCGAATTGGACGAATAAGCACCCGCGTGCCATCGCGCAGCGTCTCGTGCCAGTGCAGCTCGGGATCGAAACCGGGAACCGGTTTGTTGCCTGCCGCGGCAAGGCCGTGAGCCTCGCGCGGCGCCGTTCTTGGCGTCGGACTATCGGTCAAGGACATGTCCATTCCCTTTCTCGTCAGATGAGAGAAGTGTGGGGAATGCGAGCCTGGCATGTATTGACCGAAGTCAAGCAGAGATCGCACCACGATCCGGCGGTCGTTTAGCTTTACCGGCGCGCCTGCGGCCGCTTTACCTGCCGCGAAGCAGGAACTTCGCCGGTTCAGCTTGAGCCGCCTGGAGCCGCACCTGCACCGCGGGCGATTCGTTGTTCGATGCCAGCGCCCACTAGGCGGATGGCTCCAACACCGAGCCCGTGTCGGCGCTGGCCACGCTCCGCAGGTACGACCGTGCAACGACCGCCGCCGGCAGCCCCTGTGACAGGTCCATCTTCAGAGATTGCAGTGTCTCACTCACCCACGGCGGGCTGACGGCATTCACACGAATTTCCCGCGGCGCTTCCAGCGCGGCCGCCCTGACGAAGCCCTCGATGCCGGCATTCACCAGGCTGATTGCCGCGCTGCCCGGCATTGGGGAACGCGCCAAAACGCCGGTCGTAAGCGTGAACGAACCCCGGTCGACAACATGCTCGAATCCAAGCCGCACCAGGTTCACCTGTCCCATGAGTTTGTTGTCGAGGCAAAAGCGAAAGTCCGCATCGCTCAATTGGGCCAACGGCGCAAATTTCGCTAGCCCAGCAGCGCAAACGACGGCGTCGAGCTTGCCCGCGGCCCGGTACATTTCCCGAATGCTGTCCGGCTGCGCAAGGTCCACCGTGATGGACGTACTGCGGCGGCTAACGGGGACGATTTCGTTGCCGGGGGAAAGAACGCCTACGACAGCACGGCCGATGGTGCCGGTCGCGCCAACGATGAGAATGCGCATCGGAAATTCCTCATGAAGCCGGGCGAGACAACAGCGGTGGCATCGCGAAGTACCGGCCAAAGTCGGATTCTACACAGATCGACCGCGCGTCCGCAGGCCGCCCTTGCCTTCCCATCGCCCGCCCGTGCCAACCGCTGGCTACGAAGTTTCCATACGACGAATGAGCACGTCGATCAGATCGGCGCCGCCCGCCGACTTCAACCGGTGCTCGCGTAGCACCCTCGCGAGCTCCGGGCCCGCGCTCGTCAAATAGTCGGACCGTATCAGGACGCCGGCGATGGCGCGCTGCAAGTTGATCGACTTGGCCAGCGAAAACAGGCGCACGAGAGCCGCCAGGATGTCGTGATCGGAGAGTTGATAGCCGGCAAGGGTGTTGAGGGCCCGCACCTGGGCGGCGGAAGCGGTCATGCCAACGATTTCCGTCGCGACAAGGTGGAGCTCGGTCGGTTCGGCAATCGGGCGATTTTTCAGGTATACCTGCGCGATCTCGACTTCTTCATCGGCAGGACTCGCCAGCGCACGAAGGACCCGCGCGCGCGCCGGCTCGCTACCCAGGCAAGCAAGGATCGCGGCGTACTTCACCTCGCCGGTCTGCGCAGACGGCTTGGGTAGGCGATTGAGTTCCTGGTCCAGGTCATGGTTCTGGTTTAGCCGGCAAATCAAGTCCACTTCGGCTGGACCGACGGCGTTTTTCGCCAACTGGTCGCCGATCACCCGCGTCAATTGAGCACGCTCTTCCGAGGCCGAAAGCCAGCCGAGGCCGGCTGCCAGCTCGATCATCCGTGCGCGAACCGCAGGTTCATCGGCATCTGCGGCGAATTCAAGATAGCGAGCACGGGCGTCCTGGTCGAGTGCTATGTCACGCAGCGCCCGTGCGACTCCGGGAGTCTGCCGATCGGCATCGCTCAGGGACGTGACATATTTCTCGATGCGGTCGAGAAACATGCGCACCTCCACCATCTGCCGATCGAGAAGCGCATGCACGAAGGCAAGCTTCGCCGACGACGACAAGCGATCGTCAGAGAAGTGGCAGGCGTCCTGGCGAAAGGTCGCGTCAGGGTCGGATGAGCGCAAACCGGTGGCGACGGTCATGGAAGCCGGCGCAAACAGGCTCAACAACTTGGGGCTGGCGCGGCCGCTGCCGAGCTCGATGTTGGCGCTTGACTGAAAATAGCGATTCAAGAGAGACGCCGCCGCAGGACCGAGGGGTGCCTTCGACGAGAAGCCATAAATGACTGGAACGTTCGTGAAAATCTGGCGCATGCGATCGCGGTTACTATCGGCATGCCTTTCCTTCAATTCGCGCGTGCGCCGCTCGACCTCGAGCGGCGAATATCCGGACCGGGCAAGACTGCGTCCAACTTCGCCAGAAGGGCTCGTCAGCGGTTGTGCCTGAAGCGTGTTGCAGCCGAAGAGATAGACCTCCTTCAGCTGCGAAAACAAGCCGGGGCACGAGTCGCTGCACGAGACACGCTCCAGCTCAGCGGTGGGCAGAGACTCACGCACGCCCAGCCTATCCGAATAAAATTCCGTCCCGTCATCGAAATGCCCGGAGACAATAAGCACGTCACAGCGAATGTTCTTGCGGCAGGCCGAGGCTAGCCAATCGGGGCGTCCGCGCTCGATCAACTCGACAAACCGAAAGTCCTCCTGAGGCAAACTCCGACGAAATGCATCCTTTTCGTCGGGCGAGTTGACCGTGATCGTGCACACCGTCTTTTTGTCGGCACGCGCGTCAGGAAGGCCCGCGGCAACCAGCAAGGCGACCAGCAGGGCGAAGTTCGTGGCAGATCGCATCGAAAACCCAGCGCGTCAAGGCGAAGCGCGCGCTAGTATGCCACAGTGGGCCCTGGCTCCAGTGCGCGATCGGCCCCACTGGGACGACTTCTGGGCCCTGAAGGGCTACGGTTCCGCGTATGCGATGGCGGTCGCGCTCGGTCGCAACGAGTCGGCATCTCGATTCCTGTCCCAGGGAGCTCGATTCCGGCGCGATCTCGCCGCGTCGCTCGAGGCGGCGACCGTGACGCACCATATCGCCTACCTGCCGGGAGCCGCCGAGTTGGGTGATTTCGATCCGACGTCGACCAGCATCAATTCCGTGCTCGACTTGTTCGCTTACGAGCGCACGGCAGACCACGCAGCAGTACTCGCTGCCGGCATCCTGCCCGGGTGGCTTCAGGGGCCGGGAATATCGATAAAGCGGTTGCGCACCCCTTACGGCACTCTATCCTACTCGCTAAGGGCGCGAGCCTCGCAGACGATTCTCCACGTATCGCCCGGAGCCCGGGTTCCACCAGGCGGATTCGTATTCAGCTGGCCCGAGGAGCAGCCACCCGGTCGGACACGAGTCAACGGCAGGCTGGCCCGCTGGCAGGATCGCGAGCTGCGGATAGATAAACTTCCGGCGACGGTCGTGATCGAGCAATAGGTTTGCTTATGAGTGACCAACGAACCATGGCGACGACAGATTTCCCCAAGGGGTTCCTTTGGGGCGTTGCAACATCGGCGTACCAGATCGAAGGCTCGCCTTTGGCAAACGGCGCGGGACCGAGCATCTGGCAGCGCTTCGTGCACACGCCGGGGCTCGTCCACAATGGGGATACTGGCGACCTCGCCTGCGACCATTACCGGCGCTACGCTGACGATGTGGCGCTAATGGCCACGCTGGGAGTGCGGGCGTATCGCTTCAGCACCTCATGGAGCCGGGTCTTGCCGCAAGGGCGCGGTGCCGTCAACGAGCCCGGGCTGGACTTCTACGATCGCCTCGTCGACGCCCTCCTCGACAGGGGCATTGAGCCCGCGCTCACGCTGTTCCACTGGGATCTTCCTGCGGCACTGGACGACCTAGGCGGCTGGCTGAATCCGGATAGCGCTCGCTGGTTCTCCGACTATGCGGCGATCATGTTCCGCAAGCTCGACGATCGGGTGAAGCTGTGGGTTACGCTCAACGAGCCTTGGGTGGTTACCGACGGTGGCTATCTCCATGGGGCGATCGCGCCCGGGCATCGTAACCGATTCGAGGCGCCGATCGCGACCCACAATCTCATGCGCGCGCACGGTGCCGCGGTACAGGCGTACCGGGCGGAAGGCCGGCATAGAATCGGGTTGGTCGTAAACCTCGAACCGAAGTATGCGGCATCGGAAAGCCCGGATGACCGTGCCGCCACCGCGCGCGCGGACGCCTACATGAATTGGCAATATCTTGATCCGGTGTTCCTCAAGCGCTATCCAGGCGAGTTGCGGGAGATTTTTGGTGAAGCATGGCCGGACTGGCCCGCCGAAGACTTTTCGCTTATTGCGCAGCCTATCGATTTTCTCGGCGTCAACTACTACACGCGGAGCGTCACGCGCTTCGACGCCAACTCCTGGCCACTGCAGGCGACACCCGTCCGACAACCGCGCGCTACCTATACCGAAACGGGGTGGGAGGTTTACGCGCAGGGGCTAACCGACACGCTTGTCATGGTCAAAGAGCGTTACGGCAGTATTCCTCTCTACGTAACCGAGAATGGCGCCGCGTTCTTCGATCCGCCGACCGCCGAGTGCGACCGTGTGCGAGATCCGCTGCGCGCAGATTACCTCCGCAAGCACATCCGCGCAGTCCATGCCGCGATCGACAACGGCGTCGACGTTCGCGGCTATTTCGCCTGGTCCCTGCTCGACAACCTGGAATGGTCGCTGGGTTATTCCAAACGCTTCGGGATCGTGCATGTCGACTTCGCGACCCAAAGGCGCACGCCCAAGGACAGCGCGGCCTTCTATGCCCGTGTCATCGCCACCAACGGTAAGGCGCTCGACGACCCTGAAACCTAGCGTCCCCTTTCCCCAAGCCTTCCGGTTCGTCCTCAGGGCGCACCGGCGGCGCGGCTTGCGCTTATTCCCACGATCATGCGCGAGGCCATTGGGGCACAGCCCAAGGCACGTTTCGACCGGGCCCATTTCAAGAACTACGGCGAATCGGCCCTGATCTTCGAGTCGGCGTTCTATTTCTCCGATTCCGATTACAACCGGTACATGGATGCCCAGCAGGCAATCAATCTCGCTATCTACCAGGGCCTGCAGCACGAGGGCATAACGCTCGCTTGTCCGCCGCCGGTGGTCGTCAATGAACGTGCACGGGAGCACGACGAACCGGATCACCGGCCCGTCTGGTCACGCGACGTCCTGGACACCGATGATGTTAAGGAGATAGACGATCTGCCCGGGCGCCGTGTCCGCGACCGTGGGCGGACGTTGCCATCTCGGGTGGCCCGGCGGCACCTTCGGTGTTCCACGCTGCGTTGATCGCGTTGATCGAGCGGGCAATACTGGGCGCACAGCCAACGATCGGCAGGTCACTGCGGGCGTCGGCTTCCGGGACTTGAGATGCATAACCGCCGGCCTCCTCGACAAGCAACAGTGCGCCCATCAGACCACGCGCATCGAGACCCAAACCGACGAAGCCGTCGATGCGGCCCGCTGCGACGTGCGCGAGCTCAAGGGCCGGCGCGCCAAATACGCGGGCTGCGGCGCCGGCGTCGATCAGTTCGCGGCGCAACGCAAGCGCAGCGCCTTCCGGTGCTCCTTCATCCAGCGCGACCGAAATTAGCGATTGCTCGAGCGCGGTGCCGCGGGCTACCTCAAGTCTAATCTCGCGGCCTTCGTGCTCGCACCACGCGCCCTGATCGCGGAGCGCATGAAACATCTCATCGCGCTCAGGATCGTACACGATGGCCGCCTCGGCACGGCCGAGATCCACGTAGGTGATCGCAATCGCATAGAAGGGGATGTCACGCTTGAAATTGCGCTCGCCGTCGATCGCCTCGATCATCCATAGCCGGTCTGTGTCGATCGCCGCACTGCCAGGCTCGTCAATGAAGACGTCGGCAGGAAACGCGGCGGCGAGCTTGGACATGATTTGCGCCGAAATGGCGCGAAACCCATGAGCAACGTATTCGTCAGGCGAGCGGTCCGCAGCAAGCGCCTTATGATTCACGAACAGTTCGTGCGCGAGCTGGCCGGCGCGGCGCGCGACATGCTGCGCGGCCATGTAGCGTGCTGTGATAGGCATGGCAAGCCTCCTCAAAGTGCTCGCGACTATGGCGACCTGGTTACAGGTGAGCTGCGCCGCGTCACCGGGCTCGAGCACCAATCCGATGCCGACTAACGCGCATGCACCCGTTGCTCTCAGGCAGCGGGGACTGCTTCAATCTAGACCTTGAATGTCACTGCGGGAATCAGCGGCAGGCCGATTTGGCTGTAGGAGCGCGTCTGATATCAACATCGCCGGTCGATCCCGCCCCATTTTCGAGCGCCACGGCGGCTGCACGTGGTGGTGCAAACCCCTTCGACCGAAGTGTTAACGATGTCTACGGTATAACGTGTTTACCATGTGTCCGGTAAACACCCCTGGCTCTTTGGTGCCGGCAGTAGGAGTCGAACCCACGACCAACGGTTTACAAAACCGCTGCTCTACCAACTGAGCTATGCCGGCCCGGGCCCGCGAGCAGATCAACGTGAGGCTATTTTACAACCTGGAGATGCTTTGGGCGGCCGCGTGGCTTGTTGTCAGACGGAGAAGCGCCCGCTGGCGGCAACTCCGGCGGCGCCGTTGCGGCATCGAGAGATGCCGCAGGATCGGCCGCCATGGCGAACGCAAAGCCGTAGCCCGTTTCCTTGGCGAAGACGCCCGACACCGCAGCCATCGGCACTGAAACTTCCTGCGACACGCCGTTGAAACGCGCGGTAAATTGCACGTGCGTGTTGTCGATGGTTAGCCGCCGCGTGGCGGCCGCGCCGATGTTCAGCACGATTTCGCCGTTCTTTACGTGGGCCGCGGGAACGCGCGTCTCCCCGTTGACCTTTACCGCCACGTATGGCGTCAGACCATTGTCCGCGCACCACTCGCAGATTGCGCGGATCAGGTAGGGTTTGGCGGATTGCTCTGACATTTGCCTAGCATACACCAACAGGCCCGGGGAAGCGGCAGCGGCGCCCCCAACCTGCGCTCACTTTCTCATCCCGCGTTCTGCCGACGTCAGCGCTTCGATAAACGCCGGTCGCGAAAACAATCGCTCGGCATATTTCATCAGCGGCGCGGCAGGCTTGGGCAGCTGAATCCCATAGTAGTCGAGCCGCCACAGTAGCGGCGTGATCGCCACATCGAGCATCGAAAATTCCTCGCCAAGCATGTACTTGTGCTTGGCAAATACTGGCGCGATCTGCAGCAAACTGTCGCGCACCAGGCCGCGCGCCTTTTCAAGCTGCTTTTGATTGTTGCCTTCGAGGGTATCAATGTGGGAGAAGAGTTCCTTCTCGAATCGATGGAGGAACAATCGCGCGCGGGCACGCATCAGCGGATCGGCCGGCATCAGCTGCGGGTGCGGAAAGCGCTCGTCGATGTACTCGTTGATGATGTTCGATTCGTGCAGCACCAAGTCACGCTCGACGAGCACCGGAACCTGGTTATACGGGTTCATGACCGCGAGATCTTCTGGCTTGTGGTCCAGATCAACGTCGATGATTTGGAAATCCATTCCCTTCTCATGCAGCACGATGCGGCAGCGCTGACTGAAAGGATCGGTCGTCCCGGAATAAAGCGTCATCATTTTATTTCTCCTGAAGCGACGCTGCGCGTCGCCGCGGCGCGGAAATGCGCGGGGCAGGAGCGGCGCCCCTGCCCCGCCGTTCGCATCATCTGTTCAGTGTAATTCGGCCCAATAGTTGCGCTTCAGCGCATAGACGAGGGCGAAGAGGCCCCCCAGGAAAAGCAAGACGACGATACCAATGTTGATCCGTTCGTTCTTGACCGGCTCGCCCATGTAGTCGAGATAATTGACCAGGTCGGCGACGAATCGCTGGTACTCGACCGGCGACAGCGTTCCCGGTGTCTGTTCGACCAGCGTCTTCACGACGTATTTGCCGCCCGGTGCGGGTTCGACCGTCGCAATGCCTGGGGTCGCAAGGGCAGCAGCCTGCGCCTTGTCGCTGTCTTCATATTCGGTCTCGACAAGCCTCTGCGTTCCGGACAGGTTCCACAGCACATGCGGCATGGCCACGCTCGGGAATACGAGATTGTTCCAACCAGTCGCCGTCTTATCGTCGCGGTAGAAAGCGAGCAGGTAGCTGTACAGCCAATCCTTGCCGCGCACGCGCGACTCAACCGTCAGGTCGGGCGGCGCAGTTCCGAACCACGCCGCGGCGTCGGCCCGACTCATCGCCACCGTCATGGTGCTGCCGATCTTGTCGGATGCAAACATGAGGTTGTCCTGGATCTGCTTTTCGGTCAGGCCCAGGTCACTCAGCCGGTTATAGCGCATGTATTGGGCGCTATGGCAGTTAAGGCAGTAGTTTACGAAGTCGCGCGCGCCGCGCTGCAGTGATTCGACATCGAGACGGTCCGACGGCGCGGTGAGCAGGCGCGGGCCCTCCTCGGCCGCAAGCGCGGCAGTGGCGACCGCCAGCAGCATGACGGCGGCAAAACGACGCGTCGTCTTCACCATCTCACCCTCTCCGGAACGGGCTTGGTCTTGTCGCGAGCGGTGTACCAGGGCATGAGAACGAAGAACAGGAAATAAAGCAGTGTCAGCAACCGCGCGATCCACGTCGCCCTGTCCTTCGTGTCGAGCGCATCCGACCAGCCGCCGCTGAATTGCCCCCAGACGGTTACCGGAACGGTGCCGAGGTATCCGAGCAGGAGAAAGCTGAAGACGAACACCCCGAGCCACGCCTTGTACAGCGAGCCGCGGTACCGTATCGACTTGACCGCACCACGGTCGAGCCAGGGCAGAAAGAAAAGGATAACCACGCCGGCGCCCATCACCAGGACTCCCCAGAACTGCGAATTCAGAAATGACGGCACGGCGCGCAGCATCGCGTAAAACGGCGTGAAGTACCACACCGGCGCAATATGAACTGGGGTCTTTAGGGGGTCGGCGGGAATAAAGTTGTTCGACTCGAGAAAAAAGCCGCCGACGTCGGGAAGGAAGAACACGACGATCGAAAAGATGATGAGGAAAAAGACTACGCCGACCAGATCCTTGATCGTGTAATAGGGATGCGAGTAGATGCCGTCGAGGTAAATGCCGGTCTTAGGGTCCTTGGGCTGCTTCTTGATTTCGATACCGTCGGGGTTGTTCGAACCGACCTCGTGCAGCGCCATCAGGTGCACCGCGGCGAGCACAATCAGCACCAGCGGAATGGCGGCGACGTGAAAGGCGAAAAACCGATTGAGCGTCACGTCGGAAATCGTGTAGTCGCCACGGATCCAGATCCCGAGGTCATCGCCGATCAATGGTACGGTCGAAAAGAGGTTGACGATCACCTGCGCGCCCCAGTACGACATCTGACCCCACGGCAGGAGGTAGCCGAAAAACGCTTCTGCCATCAGAGCCAGGTAGAGAAAGCAGCCGATGATCCAGAGCAGCTCGCGCGGCTTGCGGTAGCTTCCGTAGAGCAACCCGCGGAACATGTGAAGATAAACGACGACGAAGAACGCCGAGGCGCCGGTGGAATGCATATAGCGAATAAACCAGCCGGCAGGCACGTCCCGCATCATGTACTCGATCGACTCGAACGCCTTGGTGGCATCGGGCTTGTAGGTCATGGCCAGAAAAATACCGGTCACGATCTGCATGACCAGCACGAACGCCGCGAGCGAACCGAAGTAGTACCAGAAGTTGAAATTCTTCGGGGCAATATACTTGCCCCACTGCTCCTCCCACAGCTTCGTGAGCGGAAAGCGAGCGTCGATCCAGGTCAGGAGTCTTTGCATTGGGTCACGCCTGCTTGCCGTCATCGCCGATCAGGATCTTCGAGTCCGACAGGAACCGGTACGGCGGAATGACGAGGTTGGTCGGCGCAGGCACGCCCTTGAAGACGCGGCCGGCGAGATCGAATTTCGACTGATGGCAGGGACAGAAGAAACCGCCGAGCCAATCGGGCCCCAGATCCGCCGGCGCGATCTCCGGCCGATATGTCGGCACGCAGCCCAGATGGGTGCAGATGCCGATCGCGACCAGCAATTCCGGCTTGATCGAGCGGTCCTCGTTCTTGCAGTAGGGCGGCTGATGATCAACGTTCGACTTGGGGTCCGCGACGCGGTCGTCGAGCTTGGGCAGTCCGGCCAGCATCTCCTTGGTGCGGTGAATGACCCAGATCGGCTTGCTGCGCCATTCGACGGTGATCTTCTGGCCGGGTTCGAGCTTGCCAACATCGACCTCGACCGGCGCGCCAGCGGCCTTCGCGCGCTCGCTCGGCCAGAAGCTCATCGCAAACGGGACCGCGGCCGCAATCACGCCTACAGTGCCGACCGCGGTCGTCGCGCCGAGTAGCAGCCGGCGCTTTCCCCCGTCCACCTTCCCATCCCCTGGCATGGATCCCATCCTCCCCGCAAACTTTTGGATTATAGATGATTTGGCCGCTCCGCCGGAAGCATTCCCAGGAAACAAGCTTTGAAACAAATGGTTAGGTAAGGACGCGGGGGAAGTCTTGCACGGCGCCCCGCCGATGTTGCGGCGCCGCAACCCGCTACAACCGGGTCTATAATTAACATTTTGCCGTTCGCCGCTACCATGTTGCGCCGTTTCTGGCTGCTGTTCGCGCAAGTTGCCACCGTTTGCGTCGCGGCATTGTTCGTCGTCGCGACGCTGCGACCGGACCTGCTCGCGCGCATCGCCGGCAAGAACAACGTCGTGCTGGTCCAGGAAACCGCGCCGATGGTCGCCGGGGCCAAAGTCGAAAGCTTTGCCGAGGCGGCGAAAAGGGCCATGCCTTCGGTGGTCAACATCTACACCAGCAAGGAGGTTCGACAGCGCAATCCTCTGCTCGACGACCCCATGCTGCGCCGTTTCTTTCCCGGATTGTCGGACAGCGAGCCACGACGCGCCACCAGCCTGGGATCTGGCGTGATCGTCAGCAGCGAAGGTTACGTGCTGACCAACAACCACGTCATCGAGGGTGCCGACGAGATCCAGGTCGTGCTTGCCGACGGCCGACGCTTGCACGCAACCGTGCGCGGCAACGATCCGGAATCTGACCTGGCCGTGCTCAAAGCCGACGGGAAGAACCTCCCTGCGATAACGCTCGGATCGCTCGACAACGTCCAGGTCGGCGACGCGGTGCTGGCTCTCGGCAATCCGTTTGGCTTCGGGAACACGGTTACCCACGGTATCGTCAGCGCCCTGGGTCGCAACCACCTCGGGATCAATCGCTTCGAAGATTTCATCCAGACCGATGCGGCGGTGAATCCCGGGAACTCCGGTGGCGCATTGGTCGACTCGGCCGGCAACCTGATTGGAGTCAACAGCGCCATCTTCTCGCAGAGCGGAGGCTCGCAGGGCATAGGCTTCGCTATTCCCGTTTCGCTCGCGCGTAACGTGCTCGAGCAGATCATTCGCGACGGCGAAGTAACACGCGGATGGCTGGGCATCGAACCGCAGGAGCTCACGCCTGATGTCGCAGTGGCCTTCGCCCTGCAGGATGTCGACGGCGTGCTCATCCGCGGCGTCCTGAAAAACGGCCCGGCCGACCGCGCCGGGCTTCAGGTGCGCGACGTGGTGCAGGAGATCGACGGCAAACCGACCCGTGACGGCGCGGCGCTGCTCTCGCAGATCGCCGCTCTGACCCCAGGCCATCAGGCGACGCTCAAGGTGCTGCGCGACAAAAAGCCGATCGAGCTGGAGGTCACCGTAGGCAAGCGTCCGAAGCCTACGGGTTGAACGGCGGGACAACCGAGCGCTACTTTACCGCTCCGCTCTCCTCAACGCCCGGTGTCCTTGGTGACACCGCGACGAAACGCGCAGCGAGCAGCCCCAGCTCGTAGAGCAACCAGAGTGGAACCGCCAGCATACACTGCGACAGCACGTCCGGCGGAGCAAAGATTGCGCCGACAACGAATGCCCCTACGATGACATAGCCGCGAATCGAGCGCAGTTTCTGCAATTCGACAACGCCCAGGCGCACCAGCACGACGACGACCACCGGCACCTCGAAAGTCACCCCGAATGCGATGAACATCGTGAGCACGAACGACAGATACTTGTCGATATCGGTCATCATCTGCACGCCCGCCGGCGCGTAGCCGGCGAAGAAACCGAAGGCGATGGGAAAGACGACGAAATAGGCGAACGCCATCCCGACGGCGAAGAACAGCACGCTCGAGAAGATCACCGGCAGCGCGAGCCGCTTCTCGTGGTGGTACAGACCGGGCGCGACGAAGGCCCACATCTGGTAGAGCACGTAGGGCAGCGCGATCAGCAGGGCCGCCATCATTGTCACCTTCAGCGGCACGAGAAAAGTGCCGGTAACGTCGGTCGCAATCATCGTGCTTCCCTGAGGCAGCGCCTTGAGCAGCGGTGCGGCAAGCAGCGCATAGATATTCTTTGCCCAGGGGACGAGACAGACGAGCACGATGATCACCGCGACGATCGAGCGCATTAGCCGGCTGCGCAACTCGATCAGGTGCGAGATGAACGTTTCCTCCGTGTTTCCGGGCGCTGTGGGTGAATCGCTCATGGTGAGAAGACGCGCCGACGCGCATGCGCCATTGTAGCGCGGCGTCGAGCGCGCCCTTCAGATGCGGTCAAATCCGGGCAGGCACGCCTGGCGCGGAGACTCGGCCGTCACCGCCGTGCCGGTATCCGGCACACGCGCTTCGGCAGAGGTGCCCGCCGCGCTCGGCGCCGCTTCGGACGGGGGCCGGCCCGGCGCATCGGCGGGGGCGCCCGACGTCGCGCCCGCGGCAGCTTCGTTGAGTTGCGCCTCGACCGAGCGCACGCCACTCTCCATGTCATGCGCAGCTTTCGAGACCGACTGCTCGATGTCACGCGCCGCGCTCTGTACCTGCGACTGCAGCTTGCGCAGCTCGTCGAGTTCCATCTCGCGATTGATGTCCGCCTTGACCTCGTTCACGTAGCGTTGCAGGCGTCCGAACATATGCCCTAGCGTGCGCGCCACCTTGGGCAGCCGCTCCGGGCCGATGACAATCAGCGCTACGACTCCGATGACGAGTATTTCGGAGATACCAATGTCGAACATGAGGCGTCCATCAAGGCGTCTTTTCCTTCCTCGCCTCGCCTTCGATTGTCTGCCCTGCAATCTGCTGCGGCGAATCGGCGGACGACGCCGGCGTTTCGCCTTCAGACTCCCTCATGCCTTCCTTGAACCCGCGAACTGCGCCGCCGAGATCGCGGCCAATGTTGGTCAGCTTCTTGGTCCCGAAGATCAGCACCACCACCAGCAGCACGATCAACCAGTGCCAGATGCTCAGTCCACCCATGGTTGCTCTCCTTTACGTTCCCGCCCTGGGCAGCATTCTACCCAGTGGCTCGGGTCCACCGATGATGTGCACGTGCAGATGCATGACATCCTGCCGCCCGACCCGCCCCGTGTTGATGATCGTCCGATAACCGTCGGGAGACCCATGCTCGCGGGCAAGCCGCCCCGAAAGCGCGAGGATCCGTCCCAGCATGCCCACATCGTCGGTGGTTGCGTCGGCCAGCGACGCGAGATGTTTCTTCGGCATCAGCATGAAATGGACCGGCGCTTGAGGGTTGATGTCGTGGAAGCCGAGAATCTCGTCGTCCTCGTAGACCTTCCTAGCCGGTATCTCGCCGCGAACTATCTTGCAGAAGATGCAGTTGTCCATGAGCTCTGCTATTTCCAAGCGGACGCAGCACGTCTGCGTTCACTACATCCGCGCCGCCTTTTCCGCCAATCCCGAAATGCCCTCTCGCCGCTCCAGCTCGGCGCACACGTCGGCGGGTCCCAGCCCATGCTTGACCAGCACAACCAGGCAATGAAACCAGAGGTCCGCGATCTCGGCCGTGAGGCGAAGTCTATCACCGTCCTTGGCAGCCATGACTGCCTCGGTCGCCTCCTCGCCGATCTTCTTGATCATCGCGTCATCGCCTTTCGCGAACAGCGTCGCGACATAGGAGGTCGCCGGGTCGGCGCCGCGCCTGGCAGCAATCGTCGCGGTAAGCCGCTGCAGCACATCGTCGCACATCGGTTTGGTCGCATTGCGGGTGATCGGTTCTGCCATCTCATTTTCCGTAGATTGTCCTGGGGTCCTTGAGCACGGGTTCCACCGCATGCCAGGCGCCCGCTTCGAGACGCTGGAAGAAACAGCGGTGCCGGCCTGTATGACAGGCTATTCCACCGTTTTGTTCGACGATGAGCAGAATGGCGTCGTTGTCGCAATCGAGCCGAATTTCCCTCACCCGTTGCACGTGGCCGGAGGCCTCGCCCTTGCGCCATAGTCGACCGCGCGAGCGCGACCAGTAATGGGCCTCGCCAGTCTCGGCAGTGCGCTCGAGCGCGTCGCGATTCATCCATGCCTGCGTCAACACCGTCCCTGTCCCCGCCTCCTGGGCGATCGCGGGAACCAGGCCTTCGGCACTCCATTTCACGGCGTCGAGCCAGCCGTTCACACCCGAACCTCTATGCCTGCATTAGCCATCGCCGCCTTCGCCTGGGCGACCGTGTATTCGCCGTAGTGGAAGATCGAGGCCGCGAGCACCGCGTCAGCCCCTCCAAGGACAATGCCGTCGACGAGATCCTGCAAGGTGCCCACGCCCCCCGAGGCGATCACCGGGACATCGACCGCGTCGGCCACGGCACGCGTAAGGTCGAGATCGAAGCCGGTCTTGGCGCCATCTCGGTCCATGCTTGTGAGCAGAATCTCGCCCGCGCCCAGCCGCGTCACCGTTCGCGCCCATTCGACTGCGTCGAGACCACTCGCATTGCGGCCGCCATGCGTGTAGACCTCCCACCCACCCGACCCAGAGCGACGAGCGTCGATCGCCGCGACGATGCACTGCGCGCCGTAGCGTCCCGCGGCGTCCGCAAACAACGCCGGATTCTTCACCCCGGCGGTGTTGATGCTGACCTTGTCGGCACCCGCATTGAGCAGCGCCCGGACATCGTCGACGTGCGAGACCCCCCCGCCCACGGTGAGCGGGATGAAGACCTGATCGGCGACCGCCTCGATCATGTCGTAGAGTAACCCGCGCGTCTCGACGCTAGCCTGAATGTCCAGGAAAGCGAGTTCGTCTGCACCCTGCTCGTCGTAGCGTCGCGCGACCTCTACCGGATCCCCGGCATCGCGCAGATTGACGAAATGAACACCCTTCACGACACGCCCGTTGGCGACATCGAGACAGGGAATGATGCGCTTAGCGAGACCCATGATCCAGCTGCCGATGCTCTTTTCGCCCGGCGCGCCAGAGGTTGTGTCGCTACCGAGCTGATTGGGCCTTATGGGGCGCTGTGCTGCAAGTGCATTACTTGCCGCCCTTTGCCGCCTTGAGCGCCGCCTTGAAGTCGAGTGTGCCTTCGTATAGCGCGCGTCCGGCAATCGCGCCGGTTACACCCTCGCTCTCGTAACAGGCGAGCTCTTTGATGTCCTTCAGGCTGTTGATTCCGCCGCTTGCGATGACCGGAATCTTCAACTCGCGGGCGAGTTTGACCGTCGCTTCGATGTTGACGCCGGTGAGCATGCCGTCGCGGCCGATGTCGGTGTAGACCACCGCTTCCACGCCGTAATCTTCAAATTTCTTAGCCAGATCAAGGACATCGTGGCCGCTCATCTTCGACCATCCGTCGGTGGCAACCTTGCCTTCGCGAGCGTCCAATCCGACGATGATGTGGCCGGGGAACGCGTAGCATGCGTCGTGCAGGAACCCCGGATTCTTGACTGCCGCAGTACCGATGATGACGTAGCTGATACCGTCGTCGAGATAGCGCTCTATGGTGTCGAGGTCGCGGATACCGCCACCCAGTTGGACGGGGATCTCCTCGCCGATCACGCTGACGACCTCGCGGATCGCCAGCTCATTCTTCGGCTTGCCCGCGAATGCACCGTTCAAGTCGACCAGGTGCAAGCGCTGCGCCCCGAGCTCAAGCCAGTGCTGCGCCATCGCCGCCGGGTCCTCTGAGAACACGGTCGCCGACTGCATCTCACCTTGCTTGAGACGAACGCAGTGACCGTCCTTGATGTCGATCGCGGGGATGATCTGCATGGCGGCGGAGGGCGACGGGATGTCGCTAGGTGGCGACGCTCGCCGAATGGAACGCTGCTGCGCACTGCCGCGCGCAGCGTGGATCAGACGCGCCCGTTCCAGGCGACGAAGTTCGAGAGCAGCTGAAGACCGGCGCGGTGGCTCTTCTCAGGGTGGAACTGCACGGCGAAGATATTAGCGCGTGCGATCGCGCAAGTAAACGCCGTCGGGTAGGCAACCGTCGCCGCTGTCACATCGTCGGCGGGCGCCGGATAGTAACTATGCGCGAAGTAGAAGCGAGTCCCGTCGGCGATACCGCGCCACAGCGGATGCTCTTGCGTCGGGTGAACCGGGCTCCAGCCCATATGTGGCACCTTGAGCCTCCGGCCGTCCCCATCGACCATCGCCGCTTCGCGAAAGCGCACGACACGGCCCGCAAACAGGCTCAGGCCGGTAGTGGGTCCTTCCTCGCTGCTCTCGAACAGCATCTGCAGGCCGAGGCAGATGCCCAGGAAAGGCCGGTCGCGGGCCGTCTGTAGGACAACCTCTTGCAGACCGCTGGCGGTGAGGCAGCGCATGGAGTCAGGCATCGCACTCTGCCCGGGCAGCACCACGCGTGCCGCGCTTAGGATCGTCTCTGGGTCGGAACTCACCACGGTGGTGCACTGCGGCGCCACAAATCGAAGCGCCTTCGCCACCGAGCGCAGATTGCCCATGCCGTAATCGACGACGGCTATATCGGGCATGAAATCAGGGCCTCAGAGGGATCCCTTGGTCGACGGAACCCCACTTGCGCGCGGATCCGGCGCGACCGCGAAGCGCAGCGCCCTGGCAAAAGCCTTGAACACCGTTTCCGCCTGATGGTGCGCGTTCTGCCCGCGCAGGTTGTCGACGTGCAGGGTTACCAACGCGTGGTTGACAAAACCCTGGAAAAACTCGTGCGTGAGGTCGACATCGAAAGCGCCGATCATGGGGCGCGTAAATGCGACGTGAAACTCGAGGCCGGGGCGACCCGAAAGATCGATGACCACTCGCGATAACGCCTCGTCGAGCGGAACGTAGGCGTGGCCGTAGCGCGCCACGCCTGCCTTGTCACCCAGTGCCTGCCTGACCGCCTGCCCGAACGTGATCCCGACATCTTCGACCGTATGATGGGCATCGATGTGCAAATCGCCCTTGGCGTGCACCGAAAGATCAAGCATCCCGTGGCGCGCAACCTGATCGAGCATGTGATCGAGGAACGGCACCCCGGTGGCGAGGTCCGAGCGGCCAGCGCCGTCGAGGTTCAGAACGACGGTAATCGTCGTTTCCCTGGTCCTGCGCTCGACGCGGGCGCTTCGGCCCGCGGGGGCAGTGGCTTTTGTGTCGTTCATCGGCAAAGCTCGGCGCAAGCGCTGAGCAGCATCTCGTTTTCCATCGGCGTCCCGACCGTGATCCGCAGGCAATTCGCAAGCAGCGGATGCCAGCCGTGAAGGTTCTTGACCAGGATGCGGCGAGTCCTGAGCCCCTCAAACATCCCATTGGCGTCGGCGACGCGGATGACCACGAAATTCGTCCGCGTCGGCAACACCGTCGTTCCAGGCAACTTCCCCAACTCCGCCTCGAGCCGCGCACGCGCGGCGCGGATCGCCGCCGCCTGTTCGGCGATCCAGGTGGTGTCGGCTAGTAGGGCCACCACGGCGGCCTGAGTCAGCGCGTTGACATTATACGGCTGGCGCAGTTTGTTCAACTCGGCGATCCAGGCCGGTGCGGCGACGGCATAGCCAAGCCGGATGCCAGCCATGCCGACCTTGGACAGCGTGCGCAGCACCAGCAGGTTCGGGAATTCGCTCACCTGGGGCAAGAAGGTCGCATCGGCAAACGCGTAATACGCCTCGTCGACGACGACCAGGCCGCGGGTCGCGTTCAGGACGGCCTCGATGTCGCTTGCGGCGAAAAGGTTCCCGGTTGGATTGTTCGGATAGGCGAGGTAGACCAGAACCGGCCGCTCGCGCTCGATCGCCGCCAGCGTGGCGGCCCGATCGAGGCTGAAATCCGCGCCGAGCGGCACTCCGACAAAGCGCATGCCGGTGTATAGCGCGTTCATCCGGTACATGACGAACGAAGGTTCGGGCACCAGCATGGCCGCGCCCGCCCGTGCCAGGGCGGAGGTGATGATCTGGATCAGTTCATCGGACCCGTTGCCCAGCAACAGGCCCTGCCCCGCCGGGATGCGCAGCGCATGGGCCAGCGCAGTCCTAGCCTCGTCGGCCGCGCCGTCCGGATAGCGATTGACGGGCACGCGCCCCAGCGCTTCGTCCAGCCGGGCGCGCGCGGCGGCTGGCAGCGGGTAGGGGTTTTCCATCGCGTCGAGCTTGATCATGCCCTCGGCCTTGGCCACCGCGTACGCTGCGAGGGCCCGGATTTCCGGTCGCACGACCGCCGCGACGAGCTCCTCCGCGGCAAGCCCAGGCGCTCGCCCAGTCACGGCTTCAGCCGCAATTCCGCGCTTCGCGCATGCGCCGTCAGCCCCTCACCCCGCGCCAGCGTCACCGCCGTGCGGCCGAGCGTCTGCGCGCCGGCGAACGAGATGGCGATAACGCTGCTGCGCTTCTGAAAGTCGTAGACCCCGAGCGGCGAGGAAAAGCGTGCACTGCGCGCGGTCGGCAGGACATGATTCGGGCCGGCGCAATAGTCGCCGATTGATTCGGAGCTGTAATGCCCGAGAAAGATCGCGCCTGCATGCTGCAATCGCGCCAGCAACCGCTCAGGGTCGGCGACGGCAAGTTCGAGATGCTCCGGGGCAAGGCGGTTGGCGATGGCGCAGGCCTCGTCGAGGCTCTTGACCCGGAGCAGCGCGCCGCGCCGCGAGAGCGATGCGCTGATGATGTCCTTGCGCGCCAGCGCGGGAAGTTGTCGCGCGATGCTCGCCGCAACCGCGTCCAGGACCGCTGCCTCGGGCGAAACCAGAATCGCCTGCGCCTCCTCATCGTGCTCAGCCTGTGCGCAAAGGTCCATTGCGACCCAGTCCGGGTTGGCGCTGCCATCGGCAATGATCAGGATCTCGGACGGTCCGGCGATCATGTCGATTCCGACTACACCGAAAACACGCCGCTTGGCCGCCGCGACGTAAGCGTTCCCCGGCCCGACGATCTTATCCACGGCGGGAATGGTAGCCGTCCCGTAGGCAAGCGCAGCGATAGCCTGCGCGCCACCGATGGCATAGGCAGACGTCACCCCCGCAAGATGCGCTGCGGCAAGCACCAACGGGTTTTTCACCCCGCCCGGCGTCGGCACGACCATGACAATGTCGGTCACGCCTGCAACCGCCGCCGGTAGCGCGTTCATCAGCACCGAGGATGGATAAGCCGCCTTGCCTCCTGGCACATACAACCCCACCCGGGAAAGCGGTGTGACCTTCTGCCCCAGCCGCGTGCCGTCGGCCTCTGTGAATGTCCACGAGTCTGCATGCTGCCGCTCGTGAAAGACACGGATGCGCGCCGCC